>Ga0181612_157293_pt1 | contig 14657 bp, 8 predicted proteins | sample HoacroProtozoa21_FD_119630 | JGI IMG/M metagenome (GOLD analysis project Ga0181612, IMG submission 119630) | Hoatzin crop microbial communities from Cojedes, Venezuel. Combined Assembly of Gp0051906, Gp0051904, Gp0051908 | reverse complement strand
TGCTGAAGGGCAAAGCTGGCACAAATACGGACAATGCAGACAGATACTAACAAGGGTGAAGTCAAACTCATTAAAGAACTTTAAAGACTGTGTTTTTCCAGATTGAGCATTATTGCTGGGTGGAGAAACCTCCATTGTATGTTACTTTCAGAAAAAAAAAAACCACCCAAAACAAAACAAAAAAACGTTCTGGAGGCATTTGTATGTTATTCACCTGGTTAAGGATAGAAGGATGTTTTCTTGTTAATGCTGGGGAATATTCAGCAGGCATGAAAAATCTGTTCAGGTGTGAAATGAGAGCATATTGAGGAACTATTAGTCACATAATTGGAGTTTCCTACTGATAATTTCACTGTTTCTAAAGTAATGGTCGAGAAAACAGGGATCTTTGTTGTGGATGCAGCATTGTCCTGGCCTAGTAAAGAACATTGTTTGTTGTGTGTACCACAGAACTATTTCCGATTCGAAGACAGAGTGTGGTAAAATTTTGTTGTGTGTTGTTTTTTTTTTTAATGACAGCAAAATAGGTCTCTAAAGTATGTTTTGGTGTTTATTCTGTTTTACATTAAATCACCAGTAGTGCTATGGGATTTTATTCATGATTTAAAATGCATTGGTTGAAAGTTGGCATATAAATTGAAGGTATGCTGTAAGACAGTACACAAGGGATGGCAAATTTAGTACCTTTAGAAGGTGAAGCATTCAGCTCACTTAATTAGTTGCGGAAGGATAAGAGAAGTTAGAAAAGTGAGTCTAGTAAATCAGAAGTGATTTTTAGTGCGAGTGTCCATCATAAATAAGCAAGAGTAAGCCAGGTTTAGGGTTTTAAGGGTTCTTTTTCCTGCATTTTTGATCCTCATTTGATCAATTCATGAGTCAATTAATTACTGTCAGAAGACGCAGAGGCAGCAGGAAATTGGGTTCAAATTAAAAAGAAAAGGAGGCAATTTAAGATTGAAAGTTGAATGTTCAATCAAAGTTTAATCAGAAGTGACCCGTTATTTGAAAAGTGGAACATCAATGTCTTTCTAATTTCACAGAATGCTTCATTAAATGAGTGTTGAAAAGATCAGGTTAACTGATCATTCCGAAAGGAAGATGAGATAAAGAGGGAGTTTGGAAACCCACTTCCAAATACATGTTATGCTTGTTCATTTGTCGTCTGAAGTAGAAGAGTTTCGTATAGAAACCAAGTCATTACACTGGGAATTCAAGGATTATTGGCATGGTGCTTTCTAGATGATAGAGATTGTATGATAAAAATACAGCTTCATGTCAGAAAAGCGAATGTTCTTAATCCATTTGGATAGCTACGTACCTAAAGAACAATTTACAAAAGGCTATAAACAGCAAGGAGAAAATTTGCAAAGGCAAGACTGGAAGCTGGGCCTCCTGAATTTTAGGGTGTCTCACAGTGGTCTGACCTTGAAAAAGTTTTTCCATAAATTGGTATCATCTCAAGAGCATTCCGCTGCACAATCCATAGAACCCCTCTGGCCGTTGTACAAAGTGAGGGTGATGCTGGTGCCTGACTAGAAGTGAAGACAGAAGAATTTTGTTCTGGAAGTGAGTGTGGGAGAGTACGAGGACAGCAACTGTAGCTGTAACTCCCGCTGTGGGTGAAAAACAGAAAGGAATAATATAGTTGGTTCTAGTGCTCTTTGGATTAGCATGTCTTTTTCTTACTGTGTATTTAGTAGAAATTTGCATAGCAAATTGCTGTGAAAAAGAAACCTCAAGACCCACTTGTTATTGCGAGCTTGCTGAAAGAATAAATGAGGAGCCTGATCCAGTTTCTTGCTGTTGGGAAGTGTTGCTCTTGCTGTGAAATGCTGCAAGGTGCTCTTGGAACATCACCTAGACACATATCTCTGCCATGCGCTCCCTGGGATAAAGAGTGGGCTTCTGTTACTTGGGAGGTTCACGTGGCTTTCTCTGATCAGCGTAGTGCTTGAAAGACAATAAAAGGCAAGCGAAACAGAAGATGTTTGCCTTTCTAGTAGTTCTTTATGGAGGTGTCTTTTATGAAAAAAAAAAAGGAACAACAACGGTTTTAAACATTTCCCTTTGTAAGTGCAGAGCAAGATATTTCAAATGGCAGCAAGTTATTTCAGATAGTAATCTTCGATTAACTATTTACAAGTATTATCTGTCTATACACACACAGAGAATAATAAATGTTATCTATAAATATGTACAAATACATGAAATTGTAGTAATTTTTTATTTCATGTGCACTCCATAGGAAAGGTTGTGTTTTCTGGGCAGAAATCGTGTGAAAATAGTCAAGCCTCTTAAAGCAGTGATTCTGTATGACTCCTTTTCAAGATCTTAGCAAGCAGGGTCTTGATTCCAGCATGAGCAAATTGACTTGCCACTTGTGATGTCAAAATGTGTTCTGATTTATTTGTTGATGGTTGCTTACTTATGTTGTGTTCCTTCAAAAGACAGCAGCTGAGGCAGCAGCCGAGGCTACCTGTTTACCTTGTCTAGCTGCTGTGGTCTCCACTAGGTTGGAAGCCTTTGGAAGGAGGGTGGATTGCTCAGGGGCTTTCAGAGAAGGAACATTTAATCTGGGAGAGTTTTCCAGAACATAGATGTGGCAAACAAAAGAGAGAGCAGCTGGGCTGATGTGAGAGTGGGACAGTAATGAAAATCAAAAAGACCCCCAAACCTTTCAGTACAGAAAGGACTAATGAGAATAGCATTTGTAGTCTGACCACGAGAGAAGTAGAAAAAAAAATCCAAAAAACTGTTTTCCTGGGGATCCTGGTAGGGGCTGTGCTGAGTGTGTTGGAAAGTGGAAGGACACTGAAGGATTGCTGGACTGAGGAAGAACATAAAGATAATGACTCCTTGCGCAAAGAAACAACAGGCAAAAGTTATTTACAAAGTGGTTTTTATTTTGTTGTATTTTTGCTTTTTAACAAAGGCTGTCGTCTTGGATTCTGTTCTCATAAACCCTACTTGTAAAGAAAAATAAAGTTTGTTTTTCAGGTGTTTGCCTCCAGGAAGATACCAGGACTGATACACATCAGAGCTCCAGCTGACTTGGGGTTCAGTGACACCACTCGTTTGTGTAATTCAAACCCCTACAACCTAGTATTTCTTTCAAGTTGTGTAAGACCTTCTGCTCCATGAAGGCACCTAGATTAAGAGAATGGGTAGGAATGTGTACTTTCAGTGTTTCTATCTCTCACCATGGAGTGCAGGATGACTAGAATCCTAACCTGTGCTCTGCAGGTCTGTGTCTAGAGTAGGGTGGGATAGGAGCTGGTGAAGTGGTGTGTCCCTGCTTTATAGGCATCTGATCCATCAAGTTTTAGATTCCAGAGAAAGAACATTTGTCTAGATGGAGCAATAACCTGATCTTGTGTAGCAAATCTAATTCAGTAATCATTCCCTTCACTGACTCTCAGTAAGGTACTCAAGAATGAATATAAATAATGTAATCCTTTCTAAGTTATTGATTGCAATTATGTGAATGATGATGAACAGCATTAGCACCACAGTAGCAGAACGACAGCGTTCCTCAACTTCCCCCAGTCAAATGACATTGCTCTGGAAACTAGTGCTCAAAAGTAAAACAGAGCTGAATAGATGTTATGAATTAATCTTGAAGTATATATTTTATCTTTATAATAAATGACCTTGTGCCTCTTTTCCCTGAGATCTAAAAATAAAGAACGATAGTTTTCTGAAGGGAAGAATGACTTCATTTATTATTCTGATACTTCTGTGACAAATTATTCAACACACAAGTGCATCACTGAACACAAAAATTTGTGTAAGTTGGTGCTAATTATTTTTTTTATTTTTATTTTTTTAAGAAAGGGGTGGGAGCTTACTACCAGAAATAATCTTCTAAAAATGTATGGAAATACTGCTAGAATATTGATCATGGAGGTATTAATTTGTAGAAAAAATGAAAAAGCAAAATGTAGAAAAAATTAAAAAGCATAAGTGATGTAACATGCCTTTTTGAGACATACCTTTCACTGTGTTTTCTTGAACATGTCCATGAGACATGTCCCACTGCTCAAAGAAGCTTAATTTAGCCATGAGTGTACTAGGTCAGGAGGTGGATTGAACATCTGTAGGGAACTCCACCTAAGCTGAGTAGTTTTGAGCAGAGCATGCTGGCATATCACATCACTGCCAGGATTATAATGCATTTGTGTCCCGCGCTTGTTCTAGAAGAGAGGTAAGAGCGCCATGCCCTATTAAGAACTAGCTCTTGGATCCATGCGAGGTACTGCGTTGTGTAGTACAAGCGTAATTCCTATTCAGCAGGCATATGTCAGATACCACCATTTTATCCCCCAGGGGAATATAAGTAAGATACTTTATATTGTTTGTTTTGAGGAGTAGGGTAGGGTTTTTTTCTCTGCTTCTTTTTAACTTCTTTTGTTTGAATTGAAGTTAACAGCTCTTTTAGCTCAAGTGGTATTTGTATTCAGTCTTTGTATGGCTTAGAACCCAGCATGTGAAAGAGCAAAGCTCAGTCACATAAAAAGAGGTTGTACAAGCCACAGCAAAGCCTCTGAATTGTTTGTGTCTCTCTAAATTGTTTGTCTCTCTCATTTGCTCACTTCCTGATGCTTAAAAGAATTAACCCTACAGGATGTTTTTAGCCAGCCTTACGAATCCATCCTGTTAAAGCTCAGATCAGTTTTAATATTTTTTAACCAAGGCTTTATTTGGTCACTGCTCAGCATGCAATCTCTGAATGCAAATAACTTAATAGCTGTTGAAGAATGTGTTGGGCGTTATTTCCCGGATTTATGCCCCTAAAAAGGGGGAGTGAAGAGTATGAGGTTTTCTTGGACTTCAAGGACAGAAACTATTGAAGATCAGTGTATATCAAGAGGAGGAAACAGAAGAAACGTTAGTCTAGTAGATATGGGAAGCTGGTATTTGAAAAGGACGTGCTTCCAGAACAGTGTCAGTATTCCCTCACAGTCTGGGAAATAATCTAAACCAGAAAAATTATTCATCCTAAATACAGGACCATGGGCTTCTGTGAATTTTATTTGGAATTCAATTGAAAAGACTCTAGACATTTTTCAAAATTGTTTTCATAGAGATGCAATAATATTATAATCTCATGATGTTTCAGGCATTTCAGAGCCAGGGATATTGCCAGCTTCTTATTGCTACTAGTACTGTTTTGTATGTAAATTTATAGAACAAAAAAATTGGACTCAGAATTGGGGTACTCTCTTACTGGGTCCTATGTAAAGCTCCAGAACTAGCATATATAAAAAGTTACGATTATGAATCTGGCAAAATATATTCATTTCATGAGTCACACTCCTGCTCTGCTTAACCTTTCCTAATGGATACATTTTCTTATATTCTTTTTAGTGTCTCTCTCCAGAAAAAAGAACTTAGCAGCATTAAAGACACATGCAGAATGTTAGTTCTAGGACTAGCCTAACTTAATCTGAAACTAAATACTTCCCTAGAGATTCTGCCAGGGCTGTCAGACAAGGGACAAGACCAGTTTCCCAGCAATCAGACGTGAATTCAACCTACAAGGAAGTATGTTAAGGAGAGGCTTGTAGTCCCTCTGCAGGCCCCATCAGTCCCTCTGGTAAGCCTGTATCTGCTTCTTCGTGGCACGCAGTGCATTGTACACTAAATACGAAATACAATAAAGGACTTTAGGATATTCTGGCTAAACACAATACCACATTTAGGTGCCGACTTCCAAAATTAAGATCAAAACCTGGAATAATATTCATGAGCAAGGAAAGATTTAGGCCTTCCAAAACGAGATACACAATACTGTGATGCTGAAGTTAGTTGCCTCAAGCTAACCAGAGTTTGGCAGAGGGCTTGCTTCTCTTCAGGACAGAAGTAAATGCAGTGAATATGTTAGAGTTTACTTTGAAGAGTATGTTTAAAAGCATTTCCCGTAGCTAGTAGATTTTAGAATGTCATGATCCTCATGCACGGTCACATCCTCCTGCTGATCTCTGAAATAACTTTGGCCATAGTTTCTGTGCTTTTGTGCTGAACTCATTGCCTTCGTGAGCAGTGAGTGTCTTCAAAGTATGCTTACCAAATCGAGCATATGCCTCAGCCCATCAAGGTGCACCTCTACACCTATTTTTCTGTTTTTATACCAGGTGGGGATTAGCTTCCTAGCTCTTATGAGAGGGCACTGTAGGTCATGCCTAAAAAGCAGAACTAGAGATGCTCCACAGAAGCAAGGATAATTTTAGGATGTATGTCACAGGAGCTATGGGGATGTACAGAAAGATTTTTCTTCTCAGGTTAGTTTCTGGATTATTATACCAAGTTCAGGAACATAGGTTTTAACATAATTCCTGTTTTAGGCATCTCTGTGTCTTGGAGGCTTGGGGTTTTATTTTGTATTGTTCTGCTTTTTTTCACTCCACACCTGGGTATCAGTTTGTTATTTCCTTGTGACAGCAAATATGCAACCTAACTTCTTGCTTTCTTACAGTACAAGAAGAGACGAACATATTGTAAAAATAATATATGAAAATTGCCTGGTGTTAAAAAGAGTGGTCAGCCTAAAGGATATAGTTCTAGGGAACTGACCAGAACCCCATATTATGTAGATGGTATTACTCTATACAGAAGTAGGATGGCTGCAGAAGAGAAAAGTATATTCTTTTATTATTGTGTTTACCTTTCTTCTGAAGACTAAATCGTGATGTATGTAATAAAATGTCTGATTGCTACCTAGCCCAGAATGATATCTGTGTGGGTATTTTTTCTCCCTCTAGACAAAATTTTAGCTGCTTTGGGAAGCACAATTACAAAGACAACTGCCATTCCAGAAATAAAGTCATATGACTTAGGGTTTTTTGCCTCTTTTGGGGACTTGGAATCAGTTAATTAGATCAGTGAAAGAAGTTCTAATAATTGGCAAAACTAAAGAACATTTTGAAGGGTTTTTCAATCTCTGAACAAAATCCAATAAGCATTTGAAGGAGGAAATCAATGTGGAATCCTAAAAGGCTTCTTATTTCTTTCTCACAGAATTCCAGCTTTCTCTATGAAGCTCTTTTTCCTGTACATACAACAAAAACTGAAGAGATGGATCCCTCCTTTAGTCTGCACGAGACCATTGCAAAGGTAACAGAAATGGAGATCTCATTTACACATACTTTCTTTCACATGGCCAAATATGAATTTGTTAATACTTCTGAAAGATAATTTTTTTTTTTCTCCGTGAATACTTTGAATGTAGTTAAAAGTCTTGGAGTTTTTTTCATTGAGATTCACCTTTGGAATAGTCTTTACTGTTATGTTGTTCGACCTGTGTGATCAAAACACTTCTATGTGCAAATGCTTAATTTTGTGTGATTCAGTTGCATTTTGCTTGGTTCATGTTCAACTTATTGGCAGTAGTGCAGGGCATTGAGCCCCACTAGGTGGCAAGAAGTAGCAGGTTTGGTGCTGTCAACTTTGTCAAGTGAAGAGGGCTCTCTGAGGGCACCTTCACATGTGCAGATCCTTGGTTTTACGAGCTGTCACAGTATGCTCAGGTGGGAGGAAGGGGTGGCCATCCCATGATTCTGGAGAGTGCTCTACAGAGGGGATGCTCCCAAAGTTAATGTGTTCTGACTCCCTTCTTGTCGCTCCAATATAATACTCCCTTCATGTTATTTATTAATACAATCAAAATTAGTCCTTGCTCTAAAGTGCTCTTTCTTCACTCTGTCCACTCAGCAAGCCCTATTTCTGCAAAGAGACAGGACTACTAATGAGTCCAACTTAATGCATTTGTTCACTTCTTGTAATTGGATTTGTTATAAACCAGAGCTATGTAGACCTCACAAACAGATTTCTTTGTTTATTCGGAGCTGCTTCTTTCGGAAAAGCAGCTGCTGTTGAAACATTTCTTTTGGCAACAAAAATAAACTCACAAAGATCAGCAATGTGCAGATTTACCATGTGGGCGGATCAGCGTCTTTGGCAAAACAGACGTGACTGATCTTGAGGGTTTTAGGGGTTGGTTTGTTTGTTCATTTGGGGTTTTGATGGTGGTTTTTTGTTTGGGTTTTTTTCGGAACAGAAGTACATATTCCTAGACATTTTTTAGAAGCTTGGCAGAGTCTGACAGTTCAGGAACAATCATAAGACAGGAGTCTTCTCTGAAGCCCTTCTAATGGAACTGATGGTTTTTAAGCCATCCTTGATACCAAAGTGACTGAAAAGATTCACCAAATTTCTTTCCAAAGACTGAGGGAAGTAGGCATGTGATTATTTACTGCATAATTTATTTATGATTGACTAATTAGTGTGTAATGGGCCATGTGTAATCTGAATAATCTGTATTTTAACATTTGCTCTATAATGTTGTCTAACACAGAAAAATATGTATTAGTTGACTTGAAGCATTTTGATACTGTCTACATCGTTACAAATTAATTTAAGTAGGTTCATTGAGCATTACAATTTTCTTTGATAAAACTTGGTGAAGATTGCACTAGGATATGACTACATTTCCATTTTGCTTTTCAGACTGAATTCCAGGATGCTTTTATAAAGATGAATAATATGTGTTGTAGTGGAGTGAGATCCTCAGCTGGTGATTTTGTCATTTTTAGCTTAGCTTAATTGATCTTAAAGTAGTTTCTGAATAGCTTGAACAGCAAAAGTTTTCTAAATTTCATCTATTTTTTACTTTTCTTTATAGTTAGATAACGGTGCTGTTATCTCTCGGTTCCCTCCTCTTCCCATCTCCACCTTGTTCTCAGAGGAGCTAAGCCAACCATTATCTTTCCCTTCTCCTGTCAGATGGGCTTTCCTTTGCCTCTCCTTTAGCCTAGTGTTTGTCATCTGTTCCAATTTGAAAGCATTTTCTTTGAGTGAGTGTCCAGAAATGTATGCAATATTTTATATAAGGCCTTAGTATGGCTTTGTGTGGCAACATTTATCTGGCTGCATACCTGAGGTCGTATCACCCTTGCCTTGGTAAGATCTTTCAGACCTATACTTGATTCTTGTGGCTGCATGTTAGTGCAGAGAAGCTGCTCCATATGTAGTCTGAATTCTAAAGAGTCATCTTATCTTAGAAATTTTTTTTTTTAAACTGACACTGGTTTGCATGCTTTGGGCAGCCTGGAAGGTTGCTGAGGCTTTGTTGTTGGTAGTGGTTTTTCCTGTCTCCTTTACTGAAACTCTAAATATGTCCTCTTTATACTGCATACATATCGATTCTCAGTGTGAGTCACTTAAGGGGGATGAAGCTTAATGAAGCTTTATTTCTTTGAAAACAAAACATGTATCAGTTTAGCTTTCATGAAAACATCTATAATTACTAAAAGAAAGGAAATTCGAGTCACGTGGAGATACAAATGTTTGAAACAACACCTATTCTACACCATTCCGTTGTTGATCAGTTATCCATGGTCAATGTAGGAATGCTAGCAGAATTCTGCCTATTATACTGTGCACATTTTTTGGTTCTAGTAAAAAATGGATTATTAAAAATATTTTTTTGCATTTATCAGTTGCTGTATATGCCTGATGGTTGTCTTTGAGCTAGTAGAAACATATTTTTATTAATCTTTAATTTTTTCACACAATGAAGATACCTGCTTTATTCAGATACATCTGTTATTTTACCACTATTTATCCAGATATCAAAAATTAAAATCTCTCTTCACAGAACAAGAGTAGTACAAAACACTGTTACCAGCTATAATAGCCCTGAAGACTGAAAAAAGTTTTCCATCATGTTAGATTATAGGAGTTCAAAATGTAGGAAGTTCAAGTTGAGGACAGACCTGTGAGGTTTGGGAGATACAACTCTTGGAAAATAAATCCCAAATATTGTAGGTCTGTAGATGAAAGCTTATAGCTGAAGGTAAGCATTCTGACATATCTGAACTAAAGATTTTGTGATCTTTAGAGGCCTGGTACAAGCTAAGGCCTAGACCCAGGAAATAAAATGCTATGTTTGTATGCTAATGTAATTCTTTCTATTTCAATGACTGCTAATTTGACGTTAGTATCCATGTTCAATAAATAATTAATTTTTAACAATAATTTTTGCTTCCCTTAATAATCCTTGTATTTTGTTTCCTTTGGCAAATCTTTATGGACAAATAAAGACTGCTTAAAAAGGCCAAAAATTGTTAAGTTTCATAGCACCGAACATCTGTTTTCCATGTGTAGAAGCATGTATTTCACAGCTGCTTATGTGAGAGACTATGTGTTTAAAATTACAGTCTCAGTTCCTTTAGCAACCAGCTGAGACCTTATCTGAATGACTCTATATCTACTGGAACATGCACAGCAATTGGTATTTTGGAGACACAGTTGGTATATATTTCTTGAAGCTGTACTTACTTTATCATATCGAATGGAGATTTGGAAATTGAGAAAAAGTTGAATTCAATGCCAGAAAGCATACTGGTACTGGATGGTAATTATTGTAAAAGGAATATTTACCGTACTAAATTGAGATTTATACATTCAGACCTAGCAGTGAAGATGTTGTAGAGTTGATACATCTGGAGAAAAAGATGAAATACCTGAAAAAAGCAAGTGTTAAGAAGTAGTATCTATTACCGGATTTCTTGTATATTGATGGTTTTGTAATGAAGGAGGGTTTGGCAGGGTTTGGGTCTTTTTTGTATATTCAGGAGTATTAGATATGGACAAACCAATTTATCCAAGCTGATTGTTTTCAGATGTTACTTCTTGGTTGACGCATAGTCTCCTGAGTAGGAATAGCCTTGGTAGAGAAGAACAAAATTCCATTTGGTACAGAAGTCTATGACTAGTAGTAAAAAGTAGTAGATTCTTTGGGAATAAATATGTAAAATCGGAATCATAGCATGATACTTCCTCTGGTATACTTTCCCACTTACTGTCAGTTGGCAGTGCAATATTTCTTAGGTTCACAGTCACACCTCTACATCAATTTCCAGCGTGGTTACGTAGAATCAGAGAATAGTTTGGGCTGGAAGGGACCTTTAAAGGCCATCCAGTCCAACCATCCTGCAGTAAGCAGGGACATCTACCACTCAGTCAGGTTGCTCAGAGCCCCGTCCAGCCTTACCTTGAATGTTTCCAGGGATGGGGCACCTGCCACCTCGCTGAGCAACCCGTGCCAGGGTTTCACCACCTTCAGCGTAAAATATTTCTTCTATAGTTATCAATGCCTTTTTTGAATTCATTTGCATTCTCAGTTCCGTAACATCCCATAGCAACATTTCCCACAATTTAATTCCACACACACACCCCTCCCCCCCGCCTCTTACTTTAAACTTGCTACTTGTTTGTCTCACTAGGGTTTTTCTGCCTTTGGTATGAGAAATAAGAAACAAACGTGCTCTGGTTACTGTTCAATACCAGTTGCTTTCCCTTCTAAACTGTGTTGTGTCCAAGTGTAGCAACCAGTTTGAGCTGTCCTGATAGGTAAGTCATTCCTGCCTAGTAATACATTACCTCTGTACTTACACAGTTCTGTGGCATCTCTTTTGCTTTAAGGTAATTAACACTATGTACCATATTCAACATGTTGTATCACTGTGGATATATAGACTCTCTATGATATTTTCTTCTCTAACCCTTCCTCAATAATCTTCAGCATGCTTTGGTCTTTTAGACTGCTGTTATCTGTTAACTATTCATGATGAGTTGATTTCTTTCTTCAGTGATAGGAGCTAATACGTGCATCCCAATTGTTAATGTATACTCATAGGTTGTGTTCTCTTGTGTGCATCACTTCATATTTTCCAGCAATAAGCCTGCCATTTTTCAGCCCACTGCTCAAATATTGTGGGAGGAAGGTCAAGAAGGACAGAAAGAATGACTCATTGGTCACTGCTTGTCACTCGCAGTGTGCTTTGCTTCTGTGGCCACCGAAGCTGGTGGAAAAGCTTATGCTGCTTTTGGCAGGAAATTATTTGAGGCCCTTCATCTCTCTGAGGGAAATAGGGCTTTAATGAATTTTTTCTATGTGAATGGCTTGATACTGTGTAACAATGGAAGAATTTCAACATAAATTTTTACATCAGGTTCGGTGTAAGAACAAATAATCAGCGAACTGCGGCTTGTGCTCTCTGAAGGACAGTTAGTTACCTTAATTTCATGAACACTCTGAAAAGGAGGAGACTGCTGAATGTGGCAGGCGAAATGAATGAGAAATCTGCAGCTATTAAGGAGATAGATCTGTAATCTGAGTGCTTAGAAGATCTAATTTGTCAGAATGCTTGTCAGATCAATTTATCTTAGATCTTGGCACTGTAGAAGTGGGTTTAGGGTAGATTGTTGCAAGGCTCAGCCTGATCTGAAAGATTCAGAGAACAAACAGAAATATGTAGGTTTCCTAGTGGTGAATAACCAAGACATTCATTACAGCAGCATGTTGCAGTACAAAATTTAGTGGTATCTTAAGTGAGATTTGCAGACTTTGTTATTTCAAGTGTGGTTTATAATACATATAGCAGGCATTAAAATGGAGAAATGTTGCCTGTGTAGCAGAGAATGGATTTTCCCATCAGTCCAGAAGAAGTCAGGTGAAACTCTATTGTTATCAAATGCATACTCAAAAAAATATGTGCTATTTTTCAGTAAGTTTCATCAGTGTTACTCAGCACAGCGTTTCATGGGAACTAGTCAATTGGCATTATTAACAAGTTCAAAAATATTTTTGTGTTATGCGGTATCCTCACTAGAGTAGCTTAATAAGTCTTGGATTATGCACTTCTAAAAGCTTTAATGGCAGTCCCCCAACAGGGAGTGCTGCTGGAGCCACTTACCCGATATCAGCCATGGAATAATAATAATCTTTTATTGATTTTCACTTTGGCAGGCACCAAAGTGTTGAAAGGTATGCCAGAAGTGACATGATTGGTTTTGTGATGACTTATGGGTGCTGACAGATAACTCTTGAGAAAATTATTAGTGATCCTCATTATTCTACGGTTCAGTTATGGAGCTCCATAAAGTAGAACTAACTACCGTAATGCAATTAACTTCTAAACGTTAAATAAAAGAGCAATAGGAAGGAGTGTTTCCATTTCTAAGGGAAATAGTTTTTTTGTGTGTAACATACTGTAGTATTTCCATTTTGTTTCTAATATAAACACTCCAAGAAGATGAGAGGCAGATTCCTTGCTTGGAGAAAGTGAAAGGAAAAGTACTGGACTGCAGGACTGTTGGTAAATGAAATTCACATTTTGACCACAGACAAGGTACAGCAAGAGTATGTTGTTTTGAGGAATTCTTGAAGAGGATCATACTGTTATGTTCTTTCGAAGCATGGGAGAGATATATATTCCCACTTATCCATCGTCTAGTTGCATTAATCCTCTAACACAAGCATAGGGAATACCCATTCATCTTGACAATGCAATGATATCCATAACTTTGGTAGTTCTTTCTCTGTAATCTCCCTAAAAATCAAAATCTGTGGTTCGGTGCATGCTACCTCTGCTAAATATTTTCATCTTCCTATATGGTATCTGCAAATCAGCTCTTTTTTTGTATGCTTCTGTACTGAAAAAAGCTAAAAATAACTACGGATATATAGGTATGTAAAACTGATACACGAGATTGCCATAGATGATTGAAATACGGAATTTATGACACATGTAAGATAATATGGCATATCTAAATTAACAGTAAAGTGGCACACCCTTACAATCCTAAAGACTGAGAGTACAGTTTTGAATCAATAGAATAATACTGTGAAGAACAGTATTAATGCTGTTTCCTGCCAGACTTCAAAATCAAAACAAATTCTCATTGTCATCAACCAGCTTGAAGTTAGTTTGCATTGCATTGAAGCATCTGTTGTAATTTTGGCAGGGATGCAATCTCCATAGTATCAAGTGGAAACGCTTTCACAAACCATGTACAGCACGTCTGTGGTCCAAAGTTTTACCAGAAACATTGCTGCCAGTGTATTATTACTGGCATGGATGTTTCAGCAGAGTACATTTACATTTGTGTATCGTTCCCGCTACAACATGCCTTTTTTGGTATCAGAATGTTCTTGAAAAAGCTGTGAGACATTGTGCTTAGGCATCCCAATGGCCTCTGCATCGAGGCAGCTGTACATCTGGATTTCTATTGATGCATCTTCCTTTTTCATTGAAAAATTTCCTCTGTGGGAGAACTAAAGGATTTGGCAGAATTATTTAAAATTTCCAAACAGTAGAGACAGACTATTACTCCAGTCAGAGTTACAGCACTTAACGTGTTGCAGTGCTGGTGTGGCGCATGCAGAAGAAATTTGAAATATTCAGAAAGCAGAAATCTAATGCACCCAAATATATCGCATATCCAAGCCAAGCCCAGAAAACGCTTTATCGTTGAAAGGTCCAGGCAAATCTGTGGCAGCCTTCCCCTGCATTACTGTGTGGTTTGCTAACTGGAAATTTTTGCTGCATGCCATGATTTCCATCATGCAAATGTGACACTTTGGAGTGCCAATTTTCACAGGTAATTTCTCCAGTTAACTTTCTTCAGTGATGTATTCCTTTTCATGTAATTTTTAAAATTCCTCTCTTCAGTTGCATATGTCAGACTTTCACGTTATTTCTCAGTCTCTGCATCATCATACCTCCAAAGATGTGAATTCTGCACAAACCAACAGAAGTCTCATGTCTTTTTAAAGACAAATTCTGTTATGATTTTGTACTTGCAAAACAAAT
>Ga0181612_165239_pt1 | contig 14660 bp, 16 predicted proteins | sample HoacroProtozoa21_FD_119630 | JGI IMG/M metagenome (GOLD analysis project Ga0181612, IMG submission 119630) | Hoatzin crop microbial communities from Cojedes, Venezuel. Combined Assembly of Gp0051906, Gp0051904, Gp0051908 | reverse complement strand
TTTCCACCTTATTGTTTTAATTCTCCTCCCTGCCTCACACGCTGCTGAGATGAGTGCACCTAACTAAGAGCACAGCCTACCTCTGTCACTCAGGGTCCCTGAGTGCTTGTGAACCCTCCCAAAGACAGAGCTCTGCCACACGTGCTGTTGCCTTGTTCGCAGCTGTGCTTTCAACAGTGACTCTAACACAAGCCTCCAGCCGTACCTCCATCAGGGCTGAGAGCGCCAGCACCTTTTCTGAACAGGGCCTAATCCCATTGCAGCAAGTCAGTTTTCTCACACCCACCATAAAAAGCTCATTTTTAAGCCCCCTTATGAAAATTGAGATGCTAAAAATATTTCCTCCTGTTTTGCAGAGCTTAGAACAAAAAACACACCACCAGAAACCAGAACCTGTTTTCCTGATGCTGGAGGAACAGGGGCTGGTATCTCCTGCAGGCAGCCACTGGTGTACACAGGAAAATGGGAGCTGTCTCCTGCCCCCAGAATTCACAACGAAGAAACCAACGGGAGCAGCGGCTCTAGGAGAGGACCTGTTCCTCTGCTCTTGGGCGGTTTCCACAGAAAGGTTTGAGGCAGGGGTGCAGTCAAGAAGAACTCGAGGGTAAGCAGAATTCACTTATTATTTTAAGCAATGTAATGTTTTCACTTTTCATGATACATCAAAGTAAGAACACATGACCCTGCCAAGTTATTTATTGCAACACCTCTGAGTTAGCAGAAGGTGCCTTTGCTACCCCCACAAAATGGCCTTTATAGTTTTTCTTCCTCTGAAGTGCCAGCTCTGCCAATGTGGCAGGGGGGAGATGTTGGTTCCAGCACTATGGTGTATCCTGCGCTTACTACTGGTGGCAAGAAGGAGCAGAAAGCACTCACAGATCTAATTGAGTACTCAGTTGGATCCTCCTCTATTTTGGCTTCGGAGTTAAGCCTGCAGTAAGAAGTAATGTTAATTAATATAGAAGAAGGGATGTTATCTCAGCACTGCAGGCTGTTCAACAAACCAGGTGTGGTTGCCAAGCTCATGGTCCCACCTGGCCCCGCTCATGGTGACTGCAACCCCGACAGGCTACCTCAGACCCAGCTCTCAGTGACTGACTCCAGCCAATTCCTCCGACTTGGTCATTTCTCCCATTGATGGCCACTCTCAAACTAGATGGATAACAAATTGTGCGTGGTCTAGGTGAAAAACTGAAGAACTGTCCTTGTGCCAAGTACATCAGGTGGAAGATGCTAAAAATAACAGCATCCTTCACAATCACACCAGCACAGAGGAGCACTGAGGACCTGCCTGAAGCTAGTCCTTGGACGAAACTTTCAGAGCATGGCCACCTTCCTGGGAGCAAAGTTCTTGCTAGAAACAACATGAGCCACCTTCTGTCCCTCTAGTAACCACAAAAAATGACTGCATTGAAAAGCATTCAAAACAGACTATTTCTGTGAAAAACTATTATCTTATTTCCAAAGAGATATAGTAAGATTACACTAATGTCCTAAGCAGAAAGCCTGCCTACCTTCTTGAGCTAAAAAAAAGCCATACTCTGTAGCTCAAAACTGCTAACAGCCTGTGTCCCTGTCTGCCACGCACAGCAAAGCATGACACGCACCAGCAACTGTTTATCCTTTATTATTGACTTCTGACCTCAAGGGCAGTTTCCATTTCTTGTCCACTTTCTCTGCTTTAGAAGCAGCACATATCAGAGGCAGCGGGGCTGGCGAGCCTGCCTGTTCTCTGCCTTTCACTTCTGTGCAAGAGCAAAGCCCTGGGGGAGCAAGCACCAAGGAAGCCACCAAAGCCCTGTCCTTAGCAGGAACCACTCTGCAACACGGGGACAGAAACAGCCTGGGGCCTTCATGCATCTTATGTAAATGACAAAATTAACCCTTAAATTGACCTTAGCGGGAGCCAGCATTCACACTGTGAAAAGTAGGCAAGATGACATCAGCAGGCTTCACGCTTGGCAGCGTCTGCAAACGAAACCATATTTTAAAGTCTCTCTGAAAGGGAGACCAGGGGAGCTCTTCAGAGGGAAGAGAAGTTCCCAGGTGATAGCCAGAAGTTGGAGGTTGTAGAAGAACGGCCACAGCCTTTTCAGAGCCAGTCCAGCTGTTCTGTAACTTCTGACGAGAAGTCTTAGAGGTGCAAACCATCCTCCATCTTCTCTTATCCTCGGACACGAGGGAACGGATTTACAGAACTCTCCTCAGCAGAGGGAGTTCTCATCTCATTCCCAGTTTTCCCAGTAGGAGAAAGTAATCTAACTCAGGATTACTAGTGGAGGCTATTTAAACAGAGTTGGGTCGGTCCCCGAGCCATCTTCCTGTTACTGCGTTGCATTAAAAATACACAGAGAACATTGAAATCGGCAATTCCGTGTCCTTTCAAACAGGATAAGGAGACAGACACTTAACTAAGATGCTGTGGTGCATAGACCCAGCTCCAGGGAGCAGATCCTTCTGCAGGACCAATATCTGCAGCAAGGAACAGCTAACAGCAAGCACCTCGCCACAGGTGGCTTAGGGCATGCCTTGCTGGTTACACAGAGCTGCTCCCTGGCTTCAGGTAAGCAAGTGGGAGATGATCTCTTTAGATTTGATACATGCTGGTTTTAACTTTATACATGTTTTAAAAGTAGAAATAGGTAACAAGGGTTAAATCCTTTTACATACAGCCAGTCCTTTTGAGAGGCGATGTTCAGCACCTAACACAACTCAGTGAAGCAGAGGAAGTGCGCTGGCAGTAAATGAGCATGTCACAATGATTTGTCTCAACTCCTGCAGAGGCAATTTAACATCATTTCAGTGACAGTGTATCAAGAACACACAGGAATTCACTCTAGGGTCGGTGTAACTTTTATTTATTTATTGCTGTCAATATGCACAGTAAAGGAAGACCCGATGTGGCTACCTCCTGAGTACAACACTTCTGTAAAGTCTGATACTGTGGCTTTTGATGATAATAGATCAAAGGTGCTGCATTCACAAGCCACAGGGTGATTTTCCTAACTGCCTGATTACAGATATACTCCCTGGCTGTATGTTTTTCTGTCCCTTCCACCATCACATAATACAGACCTTGTAACTGGAAAATAGCTAGAGATGATCTGAGGGGAAAACCAGTTCTGTATTGCTTTCTCACAGCCCTTCAGCCTTGTAGGAGCAAGAATTCATTTGCGGCTTTCTAGGACACAAGCACGACTAAAAAATACATAAGGATCGGGTATGCTAAGGAAGGATGCAAATCCTCTTTTCCTGTCCCACCACCTGTCATCACAAAAATGTCAGCCTTCAGCGCCGGACCTTCTGATCGTATAAAACCTCCCATTGCCCAGCAGAAAGATACTGGTCAGTAACTGCCTGAAACGGAAAGTACACGCTGTGCCTTCAATGCTTTTCCCCTGGCCACCAGAGAGTGACTGCCTCCAGGAGCATCACACCCTCCCTCCCAGTATGCTCCTTCACCCAGAATCAACACCTCCTCTCTGGTTGGCAAGCCAGGGCTCCCTTTCCAGCCCCGTCCCTGACTTCTCCCTAGAAACAGCATTGAACTGGTAGGGAATGACTTCAGTGGCCAGAAGCCAAAGCCTGGGACTGGACAGCGTCACAGTCTACATGGGGCCAGTAAGCAGCTACCCCAGTGTCACTGGACATGACACATGTAATGCCCAGGGGTACACCCTGAAAGCCTGAGTAAATGCGCACTTAAGACCCCCTGAGTTCTAACTACCTCTGCTGCTAACTTCATTCACCTTTGTATGGTTTCCTTCTTTGTTTCCCAATTTATACCACGGGATGACAGCAGCACTCAGTGTGCATGTCGTGGGCTCCCTAAGCACCCAGCCATGCGGTTACCATAGCATGGGTAATTAGTAGCCAGCTGCTTGCTTAAAGAAGGTGGGAGAGGCTACAAGGTTTCCACAGCGAAGTGGTTCCTGTAACACACAAGATGACCACCCGCAGGGGAAGTGCTCCCCTGCCACCCCCACATGAGGAGCACTTGTGAGGGGGCAAAGGCCAGCCAGAAGCCCACCTTCAAATAGGCTGCACACAGTGACTCTCCCAGTCCAGCCTTGACTTGTCAGAGGTCCCAGTTTGACCAAGATAGCCTGGATTGCAATTAAGAGGACTGGTAGAGAGCAGTACAAAGTCTTGGATACAGGCTATTCCGCTATTCTCTACAGCGCATACAGGGTTGACTTTCCCCACCTCCACAGCTTGCTGCTGACGTTTAATTCTCCAAGTGGCAGTGGGTTTTGTTGCTGGACACTCCTCACCCACCTGTCCTCCAGCTTGTTTTACAGAGGTGATGAGGACCCCATCAGAGCAGAGTCAAAGGCTCCTCCACACTGAATCTGCCTGTAGATAATACCTTCTGCAGCACATAGCTCTGCTCCTCCTTCTGGCAGTGACACAGCCAGCTGTCCCAATGCAAGAAGAAGTGCAAAGGCAGCCCCAGGATGTTCTGCCCACAGTCAGCACAATTCAACCCTCCCTCCAGCTTGCATCCGTGCTGCTGAGTTACCTATAAGCTCTCCTCTGCACGTGATCCTCCTTGGAGCCAAACCAAGACCATCCTCAGGTTGTCTTCACCTTCTGCCACTAGAGTTTGCTTGAAATGTTGTTATATCAGGGGGGTTGCCCTGTGTTTGATATTATTACTTGGGAGGCTGGGACTGCTGCAGTCTTCAGGAAATGTGCCTGGAAACATGCCCGACCGAAGCGCTGATGGCTGGGGGCGTGCAGCGAGCCATTTCCTAGAGGGGATCAGGCAGAACAGGGTCAGCTGGGTCAGACTGGGGAGGTTACGCTAACTGGAGCACAGGCTGATAAAGGGCTTTCACGGAAGCACTTGTGTTTGGCAGACAGACTAGACAGGAAAGAAAAGAAGAGGCACTTCCTAAGCTATGGCCTGTGGTTCATTTCAACACCGACCGTGGTATCTTGGCTTAACGTAAGCAGCTGAAGCAAACGGATCTGGAGCGATCACCAGAGCAGGCCTGCCAGGCTACAGGGAGCATCCAAACTAAAGCAAAGCCACTGACTGAGGGAGTCGCCTACACACAACTTTCCCCCGCTTTCCCCACCAAAGGGCAAATCTCCCTTCTGACCCTAGCGCCTGATGGCATAACTTCTGCGGAGCTGAATGACAAGTTGAGATCAGAAGCCTCCTCCCAAGAAGAGTCACTTTTCATCCCCTGAAGCAGAGTCCTTTTGTGACCTCATGATTTGATAGAGCGTTTCCCTGAAGTGCTGGTCCTGGCTCAGTCTTTTGGCTGCTTCTTTCAGCTCCTCAATGTTTTCAGCTTCTGCGTGAGAGAAGATGAAGGACTGGGACTGCTTCACTGAAACGAGAGCAGCACAGAAAGGTCAGCACTCTCTGTCAGAGACACAAATTGAAGATAAAGCTTCACTAGAGCACACCAGCCATGTGATCAACACGACAGAGCCTGGCAAGGGATGAGCTAACCATTGCACTCTAACAGCTTCCCATTACCATTTTCAGAGGAAGAAAATGCTGACAGCATGGAAACACACTTTTTTACACTTGCCTCTGATTTAGGGTTCTACGTAGAACCTGACCTAACCTTGCAGGTAGCCACTCTGAGCACTGGATTGGATTAGACAATGTCCTGGTGTCCCCCCCAACCTAACTCAGCCTGTGATCAAGCATTCAGATGAAGACAGCTTTGAGCATGCTTTTTGAGGCGGGGGGGGGTGGGGGCTCAGGACCATCACATCAGCTACCTTTCAACACACATGATACAGGCAACCAGTACATAGACTCAGCGCCTGCTCTCTGGGTAAGGAAGCTTCAGGTTTCTCAGTAGCTCCATTCTGCTGCTAGGGAATGTGAAATATGAGCCAAATTTGCAGACCTTACTGCTCTGTCAGCCCCATTGGCACATATCTGCTCCTGTAAGATATAGAGGAGGAAGCTGCCTGATACCTACAGTCATTCCACGAAGCACTGGCTCTGCGGCGGTGGAAACGGCAGCTCTTTATGCGACGAGTGGCAGCCTTGTGGATGTACACAGAGTTCTTCATGATCACAGGCATCTTGGCCTCCAGCTCAGCATTGCGGATGCACTCTTCGAAGAACTCTGAGAAGACGACACCACTGTGAACCGTGACGGGAGAGACACTTCAAGCAATGAACCAGTCACAAGGGACTGCACTCGCTGATGGGCTGGAGCCAGGTAATGATGTTCAACACCTCCCTAGATCTTCATGAGCAATAATACATGAAGCTCCAGAGTATCATCAGAATGAACAAGTTCAAAGTGACAAAAGCCTCCAGTCCCCAACAAATGCATACTCGGATTATAGAAAGAACTGCAACCATCCATTCCCCATCAATCATTCCCACAACTGCTCATGATTCAACTGCCAAAAGCTCTGATATTATAATCAAACTTCTCGAATCTCTTGCAACAGTAGGGTTTGAAGCACTTTCTCTGAAGGACTTCTAAAACCATTCCGGTCTAACTGTGAAAGGGAGGTGTTGGCAACACTGGCATGGGCACACACACCCAGGCCACAGATGCTTCTTAATAGCATAGCAAATACTAGCACATATACGTATTACAGGCTCCATGCAAATCCCCATGTCCAAACTCTGACAACGTTATTCTATCCTGATCTGCCACAAAAGCTGCTTTTCCTGGCCCCTTTCCCCTCTTATGGTCTGACTGGCATATCTTGTGCCATTCCAGTCTTGCTGTTCTCCCGCCCACTGCTGGTCCCTTGCTGTGCAGAGGGCTCACATGCCAATGCACCCCAACTCTTACATGAAAGGACAGGGCAGAGGCTGCAGGAATTGCTTGGAAGGACTGAGGCAATCTGTGCTGGGACTGGCGTTAAAGAAAACATTGCTGGTCCCTCACTTTCTCCAGTGTTTTGCTCATCAGTACATTTTTATGCTTTTGAAGAAAACATCCTCCAAAATATAAGATTGGAAATGAATGTCAGGAGATGTTCAGTGCCAGAAGTTGGTTACTTATGCCTTGTGCAGGTAGCTCAGCTCTAGCTGAATGCTGAGCTCAACACATCCATGTTAGCCCTGTGTTCTTACCATGGCTCTGAGCCAGTGGGGTGAAGTTCAGAATCATGCCCTTTTGTCTCAGTTTAGAAATCTGACATAGAAAATACTGAGTAATACTTATTTTATTAACATTTTAATATACACACATATTTATAACTAAATATATATATAAACTATTTATTTATACATATATTTGTAACAGTGGTCAGAATGCCATGGGACTTTTTGACTTTTCTGTATTTGCCCCATCCATCCACCTTTCATTGAAATGAAGCCTTAACTGTACAGATACAGCATCTTCATAACAGCTTCCCCCTGCACTACACTTGAGGATGGAAGATGGGCAAGACTTCACCCAGCTGAAGCTGCTAATGTCAATTCCCAAACCTGACTCAAGCCAGATGCTAGGGCAATGCTCCATCTTACAAAAAAAAAAAAAAAAAAAAGAAGGCGGGGGGAAGATGGGGAGCACAAAGAAACAGGGATCCCCACAGCTTTGTGGGGAACCTGAGTCGTACACCTTGCCCGTGGACTGCAGTCATCTCAGCACAGCAGTACTGGGCTGATGCAGCGATTCAGCTCTGAGTACAGATCAAAACTTCACCTGCTGAGTCGCCTACCAACATGTTGCTACAGTAACCATGGTCCTCCTTAAACTGCTGATGTTCTCTTAACCAAGGCTGAGAAAATAGTATCTTGAGGGGAGTTAGAGGAGTCTTTATAACTCAGAATTAGTTGGTCTTTACAGCTCTGCCACAGCTTCCCTGTTTGACACTTTGGAAAGCATTTGCTCATCTGTACCCCTAGGTTCTTTTGTTCCACCCAGCAGGGAAGGCTGGGATGATTTTTGCCCTCCTTTGAGGGCAAGACATCAAGGGCCTGCATAGCACGTTCTGGATCTTCAAACGGGAGGTGTGGTTGAGGTACAAGGAGTTGGGGGAGCACATTATGTGCAGCTTTGCTAATTTGGGGACTTCTTTCTGTGTCTGGGAAGATGGGTAGAAATATTTCCTCTCTCAGAGCTTGCTCAGCAATATAAGATGGGTGACTGACTTACTTTTCAAGTTACTGACATCTGCTTTCATCTTCTCCTCTTTCTCCTTGTTGCGATCCAGAGAATTTAAGCCTTGCTCCAAGCTCTGCAATGCTTCCTCAGCTTCTCCCAGTCTCTTCTCTAGATCCATGCGCACCTTCACCTCAGCCTGAGGAAGAGAATAAGCATTGCTGAAAAATAGCTTGTGTCTCCATAACTACCCTGCTAACTCACAAGCCACAAGCTCTGTGAGGGACCCGCGAAGCAACAACAGTAAGGAAAACCAATAGAAATACTGTAAGACAACATAAAATTTGTTCCTCGTCTTCAGACAGAATCTGAATTTGAAGTCTAGATTTTAGTAATTCTCCTTTACTCTGACTTTCATTTTCACAGTTTCTCTCATTGTATGAACCATGTGGAATCAGAGATAGTATTTCAACACATGAATTTGTGCTTATGCGAGTACTTGCAGCTGAGCAGGAACAGGAGGCCATCCCTCCAGCTGAGACGGACTTGAGATAAAAGCAGTCAATTCCCACAAAGTGGTGTACAGTACTTAGTTTCAGAAACAAAACACAAGAAAAGTTGGAAAGAACAGATAATATCAGTAGTAGCTTAGCAAATGGGCATAACTAATACAGCATAGGTCAACTTAGCTTTAATTTGGCCAAACAAAAGGTTACAGGATAAGAAAATCTTGGAGGTGCAGGAAAAGAAGAATTGGGGGGGTTTTGGGCGAAATATTTGTAGAAGGAGGTTACATGTCAAACAGCCAATAAGAAGCATAACCTTTACATTATTGAGATTAAAATAAAATAGCATACCTTGTCCAATTAACTTTGCATAGGTAAAGATATCCTCCACTACTGGAATAGCAAAGGAGGGCTGATGCCTTACCTGTATTCCTCTGCTTTTGAGCCCAAATTCATGCAGAGGTTCCTGAAGATTTACAGATCTTAAGATTGTTTCTTTGAGCACAAGCCAGAGGGGGAGATTTCTGCCCAGTTCTGCAATGTCCGTACTAGCATTTCCTTGAAATACCGTTTATTCTTGATTATGAATAGCTTCCTCTTTTACTTTTTTCCTCCCTTTGCCTTCCTGCCTCCATAATCAGACATCAGGATGAGAAAATAAATAATAAGATTACACAGATACAACATGGCAACCTCACATGTTACCATGATATGAAGTGTAGCAAATGAAGATTTGTGACCACAAAATGAAAACAAAATAAAACCAAGTCTCCCACTTGATGGGGAGGAACTGAAAGGGAAAATGAGAGAACTTTGGGTCCAAGGACAGCAGTATGTGACACATGCAACGGATACCTTGAGGTCTTTCTCTGTCTGCTGCTTCTCCGCGGTGAGCTCTGAGAGCGAGTTCTGCAGCGCTTGTGACTGGGAAGAGTAAAACTCCCGCTCCTCCTCCAGCGCTCGGGACCGCTCCTCATTCTCCTTCATCCTGGTGCATGGCACAGCAAAGCAAGATGACCATTCCCACCACAGCACAAGCCACAGAAATGAAGGGGCTCAGCATCGTGGTGGGGCATCCTTAACCACCTGGCTGCCCTGAGCAAAGAGGCACTAACAGGACCGCTGTCTGTGCTGCACTTCAATAACGAAGGCATTGCAGGAGAAAGCCAGGTAGATACTTCTTGAACGGGACATTCTCAACCCCCAGAAGAGGTCCAGGAGCACCAAATACTTCTTATGGACAAGTCCATGGATACCAAATGGATTCACGTGCTTCAGCCCTGATGTGAAAGAAGCAGGCCCAAGTGGCAGCAAGGAGCTCAGCTGCCCTGCCTCGCTGTGCACATCCTCTCTGAAGCATTCATAACCTGAACTCCTGCCATGGGAACCAGACAAGCTTCCAGACCTGTCTTGTGCTGGCAACCAAAAAGCAAGTCAGCAGATAGCCACGTCATTTGACACCACTAAGCCTGAGCAGGGCAGAAGTGTCCTCTCCCCTTTACCACACCCAACAATGGAAATGACAAAGGATCTTGCCTCTTGCCAGATCTCAGAATAAACAGAGAAACAGTTCTGAAGAGATCCTGATTTTAAGCCTGGAAACATTTAGCCGTACCTTTTCTGATTGCCTCCCACCTGTGAGGGGGAAAACTGCCTCTTTTCCCACCACCCTCTTCACACTGGGAGGCATCTTGTCCCACATCCCTGTCTCTGGTACCACTGTAAGAGTCCTTGCCCCAATTCACCTCTTCTCTGCCACGAGCTTCTCCTCCAGAAGCTGCTGCATCTTCTCTTCAATCTGTCGCAGGCTGCAGTGCAGTTCCCAGATGGGGCTTTGCTCCTTGCTGGGGCTGGATGGAGGTTGGAGCTGGCTCTCATTTTCTTCCAGCATCTCCAGCATTTGCTGTTTTTCCAGAGAGAGCTCCTTGAAGAAGTGCAGAGACTGTGAGTATCAGCCAAGTCTAACATTTTCTGCTCCTGTTCCTGCGTGGCTCCTCCCTACTGAGTCCCTGCCTCATTCAGTTAAAAACAGCAGCTCTTGAGGAGCAAGCCTCCACCATAGCCTTTGCTATGCAAGGGGGCGAGAGCTAGAGGCTCCTTTGACATGATATGCCAGCAAGGACCCAGCTCAGGGATTGGAGCCTGGTGCTTCCCTAGTGCATAACTAATGCGTGCAGCTTCCCTGCCTTCCATCCTCTTTCCTTCAGGTGTCTCCTCACCTTGCTCCTCAGTGGGAACTAGAGGCATCCATTCTGTGGTACTTCTAACTGCGGGGCAATTAGACATATCACGCAGTTTTCTTGTGAATCGTTCAGCCCATTGTGCAACTAGGGCATGAATGGTCCTTCCCTAGCTTTCCAGTTCTTTTTTCATACCCATAACTGTGGGCAAGGAGAACAGTTCAAAGGAACATCAGCAACAGATTTTTGGAAAAACTTGCAGGATCTGACAGAAACATGAAGGATGACATTGAGGCTTCAGCAGGCCAGCTGTGTGGAAATTACACAAATGATATATGTTTAGAAAAGCCACCTTCCACCAATCCACCAGAGTGATACCAAGTATGGAAAGGGTTTCTTTTCCTTCAACACTCTGTTTCCTAAATTCTTACGTGGCATATGATTCTGTGGGAACCACACTACCTTCTGTGAACCAGGAATGCCTCTCTGCTGCTGTAATTTCCACCAGGGCTTAGGGAGTTGCAGTTCAAAAAAAAAAAAACCAACTCAGAAATCTCTCACAGAATTACAGCCAAGTTGGCTGGAAGGGACCTCTGGTAGGCTGTAGTCCAGCCTCCTTTCCAGAGCAGGTGTGTCAACACAGCGAGATATGGTCAGCAGTGCCTTTCTACTGTCGAGTTGTAAAACCCCTCCAGGATGGAGATTCTTCAAGCTCTTGCAGTTCTTGCTGGGTCAGCCCTACCTATCTGGTGAAAAATCTCTCCCCAGCGTTCACAGCCTGAGCTTCCCAAACTGCAGCTTATGGTTATCACCCTGGCACTGCTGAGAAAAGCTCAGTTCTGCTGGGCTCCATGTTACTTTAGTCCTTTTCTGAAGGGGATTTTTGCCTTCATATCAGCTATGGAATGAACATTTATCCGCATGGGTCTTAACTCCAGCTCTAGCAGATGGTAGATTCATTGCACGGGACAGCATTGCTTTCAGCCCTGGTCACTTCTCCTGGATCATTCCCAAAACGCTGTCACTCACTGGGGAGAAGTGGTCACTCACCTCTAGGGTTTTCTGTAAGGACTGTGTCAGGCTTCGCAACTCTTTCTTTTCTTCCTCCACTCCTTTAAGGGAGCGGGCCGTGAGCTCTAGCTCCCTAAAGAAGCAGAAAGGGTGACAGCTGTTGCAGGGGAACGCTAGCCCTGCAGACCGCGCTCAGACTGCGCAGGCTGTGGATCTCTTAGTGCAGGACCTGCAAGCAGTGGCTGGTACAGGCAGCCCTGGGGAGTCAGGATTATGCCAGCAAGCATCACATCTTGAACACGCTATGGGCTTCCAGGAACTTCACTGTGCCCCTGACTATCAAATCAAAACCAGCTGTTGGCATGCTGCTCTAGCAAGGGCAGGGCCACAGCTGCAGCTGGAAGAGCTCAGACAGGGCGGTCATATCTAAGGGGATGTAGGTCTATCAAAAGAAAAATGTTTGCAAAACCACAATGGCTTTTCTGAGATGTTATTTAGGGAGGGAAAAGGAAAACAAAGAGCACAATGGAAAAACATGCCCTTTCAACACTCTGGGCAAAGCACTTGGATCCTTCCCTTTCTAAGTACATTTGCTGTTCATATTTTTCACAGTGTTTTAAAATAAAACAACAAAATTATTCTTGGTGAGGCAACTTCAACATCCACCCAGTGTCATTCAGCTGATGGTGGAAAACAAAATTCGTCTGTCTGGAGCTCACATGGCTGGTCGGTCAGTCAGTCAGACAAGCTGCCTCTCTGAAATATTCTAGCACCTGTCCCCAACTAGTCTGGGGTTTGCTCATGTCCCAGCCCTTTGCAAATGAGGTTGCTGGAGTCCTGAATGCAAAACGAAACTAAGCTGTATTCTGTTGGTCACAGAAGTGACAGCAAATGCAGATAAACAGATCTCAACCATTCCTGTTTTAGTCAATACAGCATTTATCTCCTTCCTACATGCACAACATAGGTGGATTTTATAAACTGTTTTGATTCACCACCACCACAGTAGCACTTCTGCCTAGCGTGGGAGTTCGTGTCCTTCTCCTGCCCTACGCAGTTTGCTGCCTCACCGTCTGATCTGTTCCTGCTCCAGCCGCAGCTCCCGTACCACCTCTTCAAACCGGTGCTTCTCTGCTTCCAGGACCTGGTTCAGACGCTCGAGTTCCTGGACCAAAAGAGAAGACAGGAATGCACTCTGCTGGCACACATACAGTTAGGAAAGGCTTCCGCGCTAACAATACCTGGGACTTTTAACCTGAGCTATGTAGAGCCACGGGGTGGCCAATTCCAACACACTTTTGTCCAGGGGTAATTAGAAGGGATTGAAGGTTGGCTGAGGATTTCCAGGCACCCAGAAGTCCCAGCCAGGTTACCAGGCACCTGGAAATCTCTGCACAGATCAGCTCTGCTGCACATACACAGAAGGTCCAAAGCTCCCTGGGAAAGCCGGACTCAACATGCACATACCATTTCCAGGCACCCACATGTGCGGATACAGAAAGCCCGGGCAGGAACGCAACAGCCCCAGCACTGCTGCTCCTGAAGTGTGATATTTCTACTGCCTCGGCCTTGCTTCCCGTCCCCGTCGGGACAGGAAAACACGAACTGCACAGTTACAGCTCTGCACCATTTAATCAGCCTGTCACTATCTTTGTGCTAACAAAACCATGCTTAAAGAGCACTGAAAAACACAGGCTGTCCTCCAGCAGTGAAACAGTGTCTTCCCCTCATCTACAGGAAGCAGTTGCACCAAGAACTGCTGCAGATGGAGGGGGACAGGGACAAAGTACAGCAAGGGTCCCGCTCCTGATCAGGTCCCTTGCAGCCTTAGCTGCTAGGCAGAACTCCTGCTGCAGGCCCCGGGCAGCTCACAAAACAGCCCTGACACCAGATAAATTTATAATAAGACTCTTGCTCCATGGAGCAGATCCATGGTTCAAGCTGCTATCCGAACATATTGCTCTGAAGCCTTCAGGCTCGCAGAAGTCCGATCACTGCGGCTCGGTGAGCTATAGATTCATTCCTTCATCGGTACCATATGCCTTCAAAACTAACCTGGCCCCATCTGCTCTTTGTGGGCAATGGAGATACCGTGTATGGCTTTGTAAGAGCAGAGATTTGTCCCCGGGTCTTTCGACAAGGGCATTTCCCTCCCTATGGCTGTGGGTTGCGCAGCAGGCTACCCCACCAGAAAGGGCTGTCTCCCTGCAAAGGCGGAGTTAACTCAGCCCTAAAGGAGTGTCCAAGCCACCTTTGGACTTCATCTCTGCAGACATGTACACAGGAAAAACAGAGGTCTGCGAAGCCTAGGTCAGCATTGTCATGTTTTGCTGAAGAGGGGCGACAGTCATTTTGGATTCACAGGAGAAGAGAGCCTGCGGCAGTTTGCAAGATTACAATGTGGTGGGCTACATCCATGCGGGCTTTCCAACCATGCAACACATTTGCAAAGCCATCTTGCAATATCTTTATGATGGTGCTATGAAAACCTGTAAAGATTTGGTGTAAACATGAGAGTGTGCTACTTTTATTATATTAAGCAAATATAAGTTAGGAATAGTTTTGAAGACAATAATAAACTTGACAAACTAAGGTACAATAGTCACATCTAAGGGAGCACTTTCTGGAGTTTTCCATAGTGCAGTGTTCATCGTTCTCCCCATCTCTGGTGTGTCCAATGAACAACCCACACTGCTTTTTGCCACTCCTTGTTTCTCACAACTGTATCTTTACACTAGAACAATGTCAGGTCTGTTTATTTGCTTTCTAAGTGTGGAGACGGACAAGTTGATTACAGAATCACAGAATCACAGAATAGTAGGGGTTGGAAGGGACCTCTGTGGGTCATCTAGTCCAAACCCCCTGCCGAAGCAGGGTCACCTACAGTAGGCTGCACAGGATCTTGTCCAGGCGGGTCT
>Ga0181612_110740_pt1 | contig 14660 bp, 13 predicted proteins | sample HoacroProtozoa21_FD_119630 | JGI IMG/M metagenome (GOLD analysis project Ga0181612, IMG submission 119630) | Hoatzin crop microbial communities from Cojedes, Venezuel. Combined Assembly of Gp0051906, Gp0051904, Gp0051908 | reverse complement strand
CCTCCAGATCCTTTCCAGTGTTTGGAGACTTTTCCTATAGAGAGAGGGACTGCAGAGCATCTCATTGGCTACCTGACTCCATTTCTTGCTTTTGGGATAGGACCTCAGACACAGATGATGCCACATTCAGTGTGGATGCAGTGTGAGGCTGTGCTTTGGGTGTGGTGCTGGTTTCTGGGTTGGATCATTTGCTGCTGTTGAGATATTCTTCACCTTAGCTGGTCCCTGCTGGCCCTGGGGTGCTGCCTGGTGCCAGTCTGGCCATGATTAAGATTCTCTGGGTGTGCATTTATGAGGGTTTTGTGATGCTGCTGTGGAAGCGGGCGAGCCTTGTGCCATGCAGAGCAGAGCAGCACTGTTCTGTCCATCCAGCAGCTGCCTGTACCCTTTATAAGGGCGTCGGGCAAGCAAGGCGGATCAGACTGGATACCTACGGGTTTCCAGTACCCCATATCAAGCAGCCTTGTACTTTGGGGTCTTCTGCTGAGAAGAATTTGAGTGAGACAGGTTGGCTGAAAAGCAGATTGGGGGAAAGGTTTAAAGGAAGTTTGGCTGCTTGAGACGATGTTGGGGATGGGCCCCAGACAACTTGTCAAAAACTCTGATCCTAAACGCATGAAGCCTCTGCAATGGGTTTAACAGAGCCTCCCTCATCCAACCGTAACTGGTTTTGGCCCCAATCCTCCTGGGTTGTTTATCATGTTGATGTCTTCTATGGAAGGCATGTCTTGGAAGACGAACACTGACGTTACAAGACCAATTGTAAAGTGTGGGAATTGCTAACCTGGCTGTGCAGTCGCTGCAGCTCCTCCAAACTCTGCCTCAGTTTCCCCCGTTCTCCATCCATTAACTCTCTCAGGGCTCGTGAATCCTCGCTTGTTCGCCTGATCTGTTCCTCTAAGGTGTCATCATCACTTCGTCGAGAGCTCTGAGGGTGGGAGAGAAATCTCTTCCTCAGATTTCAGTTTAAAAAAGGCAATTGCATTAATTTGATACTGGTTTAGGATAGGGGGTTAAAACAAGGAAGATGAAAGTGTGAATGTGACTTTGGTAGAGTTTCAGTTTAGTTCCCATGTACCTCCACAGTGAAAATTTGTTCAGCCAAGGGTAGTGCTTCTACACACGATAAAAAGAGCATGCAGACATGTTCTCACCTTAGCATAAACCAAATTTAGAGACCTATTGACCATGTGGTAACATAAGACTACAGTGTCTGTGTTTGTAGACCTTTTGCAGGACTCCGTTTTTTATTTAACAAACACAGCTTCATCTCTGTGCTCAGCCTTCTCACCAGCTGCTACAAGTGCTGAAACGAAGAGAGTGAGTACTCCTGTGCAGTCTGCAGTTGCAGGGTCTGCACTGTCTTCCTCACCATGGCATCTCAAATAAGTCATACTGGCAATGCAACCAGCCTGTGGGCGATGGAAATAGGCCTGGTTTGAACCATTACAAAAAGGGCCGTGTTTTCTCGTAATTCTGCGCTCCTGTGGCTGCTGAGTGGTCCTCTGTGCCATCCCGTCCTCCCCAGCAGCCCCGGGGCCGTACCTCACAGACACTATTGTGCGTCAGCAAAACCTTTAACCTGTCAGTGGATTGAAGTCTGGTAGCTCTTGCCAAGACATCTGCACGCAGTGCCAATCTGCAGGGGCAGAACCTACCCACATAGGGGTTACAAAGCTTTTGTGGTACTATTGCTAATAAAACAAGGTTAGGAAAATCCTAAGAGAAATAACTGAACTGTGATGTGTAGGATAATCTTCAGTATTTCCATGTGGAAACTCTAACTTACTGCAAATCTCAAAGAAAGCCTACTTTCACTAATTTTCCAGAATGATTCCCAGACCAACGATGGTTGCATGAGCTTGAGGCTTCTGGTGGTCTGACCACTGCAAGTGAAACGCCATGTGCTGGCTTGGCTCTTGGCTGACCGCTTGAGACACGTGGAGCAGGCTTTGCACTGTGACTGCCCATCTCTGTGGGCCACAGAGGTTTTTGCAGAGACTGGGGACTTCAGCATCCAGCAGGAACCTGCAGCAAGCTCTGTCACCTGGGCAAGAGGACATGCACAAACCACAGTCTCCCTGTGCCACCAACTTACTGTGGAGTCTGCCCCATCCAGCACGTTTTGTATCAGTCTTTTCAGCTCACTGAGAGCTGCCCGTAGGCTGCCGGCTGGGACATCTTTGGCTGATGAGGTTTCTGAAGACTCATCCATGGAGGAGTCTGTAGAGACTGCTGAGTCTGCGCTGTCGTTTCCTCTGAGATGGGAGCAGAGATATCGCACTTGGCAATACGCTTCCCAGAGCTGCAGCCTCAGCTGGAACGAAAGAGCCTGACATTAGCCTGGGACATCAAGGCCATGGAGATCTTTCTTCCACAGTGAAGTGAGGCTTGTGATTGCCCAACCTCAGAAATATTTGTCTAGCTTGGTTTTGAAATGGATGCAGAGATTTACTTTCCTGTGGTCAAAAGGGTGTTGATACCAGAGCTGGGACCACAATCTGTTTCTATCTCTTAGTTCAGCTCCAAATCCAGATGAAATGCATGAAACTCCCCCTCCCTCTGGGGCTGGTCACAGAGGTCTGTGGGCTTTCCCAGGGGCTGGAGGGCAAATACCTGTTCTCGTTCTTGTTCCAGCTCCTCTGCCTCCATGCTCTGCTCTATCTCAGATAGTAGGGACGTGCTGGTTGTGTTGATATTTTGGAGACTTCTCTCCTCACTGAGCTCTTCTACCTTCCCCTGCAGCTGCCGGTAGGACAGACGCACCTCCTGGAGCTCCAGCTGGCTTTGGTGCAGCTTGCAAAGAAAACCAAGGAATTTGTCAAGGAAGCAGGGAAAATAAAAATTTGGGGAGGTGATATGGACTGGATGAATCTTTCGGTTTGTGAAAGAGCTGAAAGGGAGGAATGGGTGTCACAAAAGAGGGTTTTCAGCCAGGAGGAAAGTACTCCTGGATGGCATTGCTATTTATTGGAGCTTAACAATCTCCAAATGTCATTACCCACGGTATGGACTCCAGAATATCCTGAAAGACAAAAACAGCAGGTTAATCAGCACTAAAATGAGGAACATTGTGAAGAAGTTGGGACTCAGGTAAAAAAAATTTCTGAAAACAACACAGCAGGAAGTGAATCCAAAAAGAAAAGTAATAAAGACAGAGAGAGAGAAAGATTCAGGTTGTCAATCCAGCGGTTGTCAACCCGCAGAAGAGAAAATGAAAAAATCTTACTCTCCACTAAGACGCCTGAAGCCAGAGAGGTGCCAGCTTGTTCTCCAGGGAGTGACATTTCGTGACACACTGGGAAACCATCTGAGCTATGAGGTCAGCTACCACCCTCTGGGACAGCGGGGTCTAAATAAGCTCCTTTTGAAGCCAGTTCTACTATTAAAAAATTCAGTAAAATGAACTGCAGCCAGAGTTCTCTGCTTCTTTTTGCATTCACCTCTTTTCCCAGAACCCTGTCCTACTCCTGTGCTCAGATCTCCATCCCAAGCTGCTCTTTGCTGTCTAGATGTCCCATTGCGGCTCCTGTTACCTGTCCCTGTGGGGAACATCCAGGACCTTGCTTGTTGCCGTGCTTACATGAGCTATTTTATTCTTCCAGTTGTTTTGTCTCCCAGTTCCTGATTATCTTCCTGGTCAATTTTACCCCAGACCACATCTTCTACTCCATTTCCCCCTCTTCCCTGTCCCGTCGCTGCCTCCTCACCTGCAGGTCCTTGTCATGGCTTTGTCTCTCCAGGATGAGGACTCGGTCCTGCAGCTCCTCCACGGTTCCCTGGAGCAGGTCGTTCTCCTCCATCACGGCACTAAGGCGATGCTCCAGCTCCCGCTTTCTGTCCGTCAGCATTTTGATCTGCGGAGGAAAGAGAAGTGGTGTTGGACTTCTCACTTTCCAGGGAGCAGAGAGGAGGGAAATCACGTTCCCAAGCGACAAACGAAACAGCAGAAAGCAGAAGTATGCACTGTCTTCAAAAGTATGCACCAAGTCTTCTGTACCTGTATGAAAGAAAGTGTATCTCTGTGCGCGGTTTAAAGCTTAGGAAGGCTCTGAAAGGAAAATGCTCGTTCCCCAGGCTGCAGGGGCAGCTCCAAAGGGGCTGGGTGTGCCTTGGCAGGAGGCTGGGGAGCAGGCAGAAACGTCCACAAGGATTAAAAGGCGAGCAGCCCTACCCACCCCTTGCGCCTTAAAATTTGCAAGACTGGACGAAATTAGTTACTTCTCCTGGCCGGTCCCTGGCTGAGCATGGCAGCATTTTCTCCAGTACGGGTGCTGGAGACCACGGGGTGAGCCCACGGGATCCTCCTCCCCGCAGGGCTGTGCCACAGCTCTGCCCATATGCTCCTCTTAATTCCTGCATCTTCACCAGGTCCTCACCAGGGATTTTTCTGCCTTTTTACTTGTGAAGACTCCTTTCTGTGCCATGCTTATTTTTAGTCTCCCCGCAATCAGTTGCCTTTAAAATTGGTTCATTTCTTTTAATTGTCAAGGGCGGTAATTTCAGGTGAAGAGGGACAATGTGCCAAGCAAAAACCTCTGTGATTCAGTTAGCTGGGAACAGTGCACGGGATGAATCAGCACTACCAAGGTCACTTCTTGTTTAACGAATGAAAAGGAGCCTTTTCCCAGATTAGTACACACAGGGCCTGTGGGGACCAGGCATGCCATTTACCAGTCCAGTAGAACTCTAAATATTCCCTGGGGCCTCCTTTCAGTTGATGGACCAGAGAAAATTTCAGCAACTTCCCACTGGTTTCTTGGCCTCTTTGGGACCTTGTCTCTGCTGCTTTCCAGGTTGCTGGAAAGATTTGGCTGCACGAAGGAATATTAGCAAAGAGTGAGGACGTGCTATTTCTACAGAGCAAAGGCTGATGTAGGTATTAGAAAGCTGCTCTTAGGTGACTAATGGTTTCTGATAGGTCCCTTCCCACCACCATCATGATTTGCGTGGGTTGGAGAAAAAGGGTGCGAGAAAAATAAGAGGTGTAACACAGAGATTGTTCAGCAGTTCATCCTTGGTATCCAAACCAGTTTTGAACACCCTGTGAGTGACCATGTAACAGAAAAACATCGCCCTGCCGTGGGCCATGGGAAAAGCTCAGGGGGAAAGGGATTTGGAAAGCAAGAGACAGAAAGGAGGCGAGGAGGCAACGTGGGGCATGCACAGTGACAGGCATGCATGATGACAGCAATGCACATGCGGGCAAACCCTTTCTGAGCCTCCATACTTACTTCAAGGACCTGCTGCTCCGCACCAAGGGGGAGGGAAGAAAAGGGGACCATCAGGGAGCAGGAGGGAGCAGGAGAAAAGAAGAAATTGAGAGATTTTTAGGAAAAGGTCTTCTAGGCAGCTTATAAATAATGAAAAAAAAAATGGTGGGGTAGTAGCGTTGAACATCTACCCCTCTAGTTCCTGCCTACCTCATCCCCAGTGACCCCCATCAGTGAATGGAAGAGGAAGGAAGGTAGTATCATTCCTGCTAATGTATCAGAGCTAAAACAGGCAGGGGCTCCTTGCTTTCCCAATTGCGTGGCTCAGAGGCAGGAGAGGATTGATGCTTTCTTTGCAAGCATGTGAAACAGAAAAAAAAACACCCTTGCAGACCTTCCCACCATACCCCTGAGTTTAGTCTGTACTGGGCAGCAGCCCTGCAAGAGCGCAGCCATGGTTTAGCTCCTGGAAGATCCTGCTCATCCATTTATTTTGCAGGTGCGCTTGTGGCTAAGGTAGCAGTGGAAGCTGGCCCATGCCACCCCGCCCAACCCTGGGCTGCAGCAAAAATCCTTGCTGGGGAGTCCTTTGCCCCACAACCACCATCTTTCTCTTTGCTCCAAGCAGCAGGTTTTGTTTACTCCTTTCAGAGGGGTTCGTTATGCAAGTTAAAAACAGCCCTGGCCACCCTGGGAAGGAGCAAGGCTGAGCGCAGGGGACTCACCTCAGCCTGGAGGCTCTCGAGCCGCACGATGTGTTGACTGCTGGAGGAGTTCTTCTCCCGAAAGTCCTCCCGGAGGGTGTGGACCTGCAGGGAGAGCTGCCGCTCCACCTCTGAGGCCTGCAACGAGACACCAGCTGGGGTTACCCCAGGTGGTCACCCCATAGACGGAAAGCAGTTATCTCCTCCTGCCCATGGGAAGATCGGCCCCGATATAACTTCTGCACAGGCCCTAGTTTTGGCAGAAACTTTGAAGCCTGCAGAGTCTGCGTGAGGGAAAAGCTCATCCTGGACAGACATTGAGGAGAGCAGCCATTTAGACCATGTTGATTTTTCCCTTGGGGAAGCCAAGGGGGCACAGCCTATGACTTTCTTCCATTGCAAAACAGCATGGTGACTCTTGTGCCCTACAGGAAACTCAGTTTTCCTCAAAAATAGTAGCCTAGTTGGGGTTGAGGAGGACACCAGGCCACTCACGAAGGCAGGAAGAGCCAATCTGCATAGCCCCCAGGAAACACTATCATTATACTTACACTTTCTAGACCTCTGAACATCTCTGGCACAGGTCTAAAATAGTAAGTGCTCTTTGCCTCTGATTTCTGGCTCCCGTGAGGGCCAGACGGAGAAACATCCGCTCCACATGACTGTCGGCGCAGGATCGCTGGGCTTGGCCCTCTTTCCCATTTCGAAGGAGGGATGCCCCATTTACGCGGGGTGGTTTGAGGACAGGGGAAAGGCTATTCCCACCTGCAGGATCCAGGCTGCAGACAGCGCGTATAAATGACAGCTTAGACATGTTAACTACTCTCCAGACAGCTTTATGGCTGATTTTTACATGGTGAACACACTTGTTTAGGCTTGTAAGAGAACATAAGGTTTTTTATGAGAAATCCCTAATGAGATAGCACAAATGGATGGTTTTCTATTTAATTAGCCTCCATCAGGTTTCATTACTCTTAGGCATAGACCTTCCCCTCTGGCAGATTAGCTGGAAGTGATCTCCCTCAAGAGGCAGCATTGCTGTCCTGGTTTGAGGCACAGGCAGAGCCATATGTCCAACGGCAAAGCCATCAGTGGCCACAATGCCTTAGACAGGGACATGAGGTGGGATGGAGGGATGCGGGCAAGAGGAGAAAACTCGCGTTGGGGTCAGCAGGTGTGGGCAGGTTTGGGAGTGCATCCTTGTGTCTGGCAAACGTGGGTCAGGATTTGACTCAGGGTGCTCTGGCCAACACAGAGCCCAAGGCAGCAGCTCCACCGCAGGGTGCAATGACTTTGCTCTAGCAGCTTGTGACCTAAGGACTGAGCATGCAGACCCAGCCTGAGCTGCCCACAAAAGCAACACCACCCTTTTTCAAAAATAGCCCCTTCTTTTGCACAGTCTGCAGCAAAATAATCCAAATCAGAAGCAAGAGGTAAAGGGCTGTTCCAGCTCCATCAAGTGGAGGAAACTGTGGTTGCTCCCAACACTACTTGCTTGCAGGGGCAGCAGAAGACAGAAGCACGGCGACCGAAATCAGCCAGGCTCTGACTACTGGCTTCTGGAATGAGAAATGATTTCAAACAATGAGAAATAATTTTGTCTACCAGTTGGTTTTTAGTTCCCTTCTTATCCCGGCTTAGCGTAACTTGTCTTGCCCCCTTCTTTAAAGCCTCACATCAAAGACCTTTGCGTATCGCCCTCACCTCATTTATTTAATAAAGCTTCCTTGCGCAGGCAGAGTACGCAAAATATGATAGCACAGCACTATAGGAAGGGGTTGGTTATTTTTCTTCCCTTAAGCAGCTATAGATTTCAAAGCATCCTGAGCAGCTATTAATTGATGACACTAAAGAAGATGGATGGATTGTGGTTTTTTTGAATGATTCACTTGCTTTTGTAAAGACTGCTGAAACATTTTCATGCTGAAATACTCTGCGGGAGCTATCAAGGATGAAAAAGCACCAGATGAAAAGCACCAAAGGATTTTGCCTGCAAGATGCTGACCACACTCCCAAGGAGCATAAGTGGTACCAGATGAGATGACATACCGGTATTTGATGGTTAACTGTATAACATAATTTATACGCTAGAACAAATCTATGTACAGGCAGTGTAAATGTACAACATAGCAGTAAGAAACAAGGGAGTGTTAATGGCATTGTAAAAATCCCTGGTAAGACAATATATAGCTGCTGTGGCTAGTTCTGGTCCCCATGCTCAGACTGGAGCAGGTGAAAGGATGGGCTGCAAGGGTGATCCAGATCGTGGAAAGTCTGTTATATGAAAGGAGGCTAAAAAAAGATGGCTTGTTTTATCTCTTGCAATGAATGCTGAGAGAAGACTCCCTATAAATACATCACGGATAAGCACACAGAAGGGAGAAGCGCTATTCAAGCAGCAGCACAATTTTGGCAGAAAAAAATTATATGAATAAACTGGATAAGAGTATATTGAGGCTAGGAATAGGAAGACTTCTACATTTCCAAGGAGCTGCAGTAGGATTCCTCCTCCTGAACCATTACTGTAGGAGAAATGGTGGCAAAAATTAATTTTGGGATGGAGCTGGATCACTTTATCATGCAGTTTCTTTCAGAGGGCTGCCTACGACAGAAGGGAAATGAATTGACCTCAAAGGTCCTTTCTGGTACTAGGCTGCTCGCAGGACTGTAAGGTTTGTATTCACCAGCTTTAAATCATCATCTGGAATTGATCTACTTGCTCCTCAGCTTACACACTCACACATCTCATTCCCGCAGTTACAGACCACATGGAGGGAAGAAAGGACTCACTTACTGTTAGCACATCGGGCCCTAAAGCAGACAGGGTGTTACAGTGTCACCTCAGCGTATGGCATTCACATCCTATCTCATGCAGTAGAGAAAAGTAAAAATAATACTTTCTTTAGCCTCATACAGTGCAGAATACTCTCTCTGACCAGCCGCTTAACAGAAGTAAACAGAAATGTGTTTCATGTGTTTCCCTCCACAGAAGAATGAGGAAAAGTCTTCATCCAGTTCTTCTAGATAGGGAAATGGCCGATACCTTCAGTCTCACCTTTGCAAAGGCTTGAGTTTTCCTAGACACGAGACAAAGCCTTCTGAGCTGAGCTGTGGTCATGGAAAACCCCTTTTCATGCTACCTTTGTTTCAGAGGTTATCAATACTGCTGCTGAACTACCCCTTCTAATCGATCATAAAGTCTAGATTTTAGCATCAATTTGCATTATTTTATGGAAAGCCACGTTCTCCACACTGCTGTACATGTGTACATAGGCGTTTTAAACCATGAGCCCACTACTGAATGCTTCTAACACGCTCTTTTACTTAGTGCCATGAGAAGATGTAACCTCCTATCTACATTTTCCATTTATTGCTTAAATAAGCTATGGCTTTTGTTGAATTGAGGAAAGTTTCTTCTGCCTCAGCCAGTCTGGCCCTACTCTTGGTATGCAAACTGTAGTGCTTTCTCTTCCCCATCAGTGCTTTCCGAAACGTTAAAAGCTAAAACCTTTTGTGCCTATGTCAATCATTCAGCGATGCATTGATTTTGCTAGAGAGAAGTAATATTCTTCCCAGAAAGGCAGACATATATTGCCCAACATCACAGCTTTGCTCTGTAGTTAGAAAGAATTAATTTCCTGGGGATAGGCAAATCAGCCAACACAGCCACCAGGCAGAGTTTGAAACACACCCACAAAGTGTAGACATCAATTCACAATTAGATAGATTCAATCAACAGTGAGATTGTTTTCTGGACTTCAGGCAAGGTTTAGATGAGATCCGGGCAGTGCAAGAAGAAAGGAAGAGCAGGAAGACATTTGGCCTCTGCTCTAATTAAGGGCTTTTTTCATTGCAAACCTGATTAAGTTTCTCTCGTGATTAATCCTGAAGTGCTAAAATACACAAAGCTGTGTAGATATTTGGCAGAAAAATATGGCATTAACAGTTACAATAACTCCATGAGGTTTAACAGCTGGAATATAAGAGCAATAAATAAACTAAATAAATGTAAATAAATCGGAGCACTTGGACGCTCCTGTGAAGAGGGGATCTTTGAAATGTCTGGGATGGACTGTGAGAAATGCATGGCCTGGAGGTTACTCTCATTCCAAGAAAACTCTCTTTGGGGGAAGATTTGCGAAATAAAACTAACTGCATGCAAAATATCCAGCTATAAGTCATGTCAGAAAGAAAAGGAGAATGGAAAAAGCTTATTAGACTGTAGCTGGGTGAAGAAAGCAATGTTTCCCTATGGTTTACTTCTACAAAGATGATGATTCAAATTTAACAAAAGATATTGAAGATTTTCTTGACTAAAATAGCTAAGAAAGAAGAGTCCTAATTAATGCTAAATTTGTAACACTCAGGGGAGTGTGTTACTCCTCTTATTAATTTGCTAATGGCGGAGTCCAAGGGACTCCCCGTTCCCACCATGGTACCATTAGCACTGCAAACCACAGGAAGATGTATTCGGCTACTGAAATGCAAGCAAAGGAGGAACCAACAAACACAACAAACCAACAAACACAACTTGCTTTACAACAATAAGTTAAAAAATTATGTTAGTCTGGCTGCTGAGGAAAATCCCAGAGGACTGCAATTGCCGCCCTGTCACCATGGCCAGCACCCTGGCACCCCAGTGCCAGCCGGCGGCGGAGGGAAGTGTGGTCTTCTGGGCTAGCCAACCCATGCCAAGCAAACGGTGAGGCCATGGCTACTTCCTAGCCCTTGGCATGCCGGCCCCATAAGCAACCATCTATATTTTTCATACCTGGAGATTGCCCAGTTTGGGAATCTTTGAGAGACTTTTACCAAAGCTTTTAATTCAGGTCAACTTTAGATTGTTATTCGAAGCATTAGTCTCTCCAGGAAAGTGCTCACGTGACAGCAGCGCTTGCCGCTCGTCACCTTTTGAGGGCTCCAGTTCGCGTTTGCTGATCTGTGTGCACAGGGGAGGGATTTCTCGCGTCGTGGCACCCTCAGCGCCGTTACGGTGATGCCACCACACGTGTGGGGAAGGGCAATGGCGCTGTGGTGGGTTGGCCAGATGCCCACCCAGCCGCTCTCTCACTCCCCCTCCTCAGCAAGTCGGGGAGAAAGTAAGGTGAAAAAGTTCTGGGGGTTGAGCTAAGACAGGGAGATCACTTCCACAAATTCAGAGGAACCTGAAGTAAAAGCAGTGACTGGGAGACATTAACAGGCGAAGCTCAGACTGGTCATTGCCAGGGACCGGATTAACAGTGGGGATTTTCTGTTGTTGTAAAGAGGTGAAGGGACGAGGGATGGAGCTGTATGGAGCGTGCATATTGCTCACCATCGTGGTGGTGTGATGCTGATGCTTCAATTTGGACGAGAGGAGATTTTTTTTGTGGTTGATGTTGCCAGTGAAGCTTGTGAAGGCTGCACGACAAGTGTGTGTTTTAATGACAATTCTTAAATACGCATTTCGCTGGGGCGAGGGGCGGAATTTCTTGGGTCTAGGTGTCCAGGCACTGGCAGCGGGGCTGCGGGGACCTCTCTGAGGGAAGGCCAGGGCTACAGTGCCCACACGGGGCACGGCTGAGCCTCTCAGGGATGCCAGCAGTGCCTCTGGAAAAAAGTACTGAAGAAAGGACAAAACACCATCTGGCAGTGGCGAGTGAGGTAAAAAGTCTGAGAAACGGCCCCGTGAGCACTAAGGCTGGAGGAGGAGGAGGAGGGGGACCTGGCTGAGCTTTTTCCAGAGGATCTCCTCCCACCGCTCCCCAGTGCAGCACAGAACGTTGGAGCTGGTGAGCATTGTGCATCATGGCTGGGGCCAACGTTGTCCCCATCTCTGCCAAATGATGTGATGAGCCTCTCCTCGCCTCATGCCTCGCTCTGCTGCTGCCCAGGTGTGGGGAACTCTAACTATACAAAGTGTGGAAAAGCTTGGTCCTGGTGGGAGAGCTGTCACCGGCTGGAGGAGTTGTGTGGAAAAATGAGAATTCAGGAAACCTGCAACACTTCCAAAATATTTCAGTTGTAAATGTCCAACAGAGACCATTAACATTGATCTCATGGGATAGTTTTAGAAAATAAATTTTTTTTAAGACTGTAAAACTGCTAGGACAGTGCTATGCAATATATACCTATTATATACCCAGTAGCTATAAGCAATCTGGCAGGCGGATTAAATACCAGTAGCTAGAGTGCGTCTATCTGCTTAGCTTTTGCAGGTAAGGTTTATTTCCTAATGCCGGTTTCTTTCTGCTCAGGAACCACCTCTGCAGCCCACCATAGCACCCGTCAGCCCCCATCCCTAGTGTTCTTCTCGGCTTTGTTGCCCATCCGACTGCTGCTTCGTTCGGGGAAGGTCTGTGGGGTGGCCATGGTAGGGACACACAGCGTCCAGCCTGAGGGCTCCTTGCTGTGGCCTGGCGCTGAAGTCCTACATCTGTGGGAAATCGTGAGCTGGATGTGGCACCTTGTCTCCCTGTCACCTTTTTCAGTGCCATTCAGCCAAATTACTTCGGATCTGGTGTTTGGTGCCTTTGTGCCACCCACCCTCACACTCAGCTACCTGCAGTAGTCTTTACACCCCTGCGGGTCTCCTCCTGGTTACACCTTCTCTCTTCTTATTCAGAGGATCCAATAAATCTATATCTGCTTAGCCAGAAGTGTTTGATTTTGTGGCACGCTGCCCGACCTCCTTTGTTATGGCCATACAGGCTGATGAGCCTTCCCTTCGGTGGAAAACAGGCTGACGTCGAGCACAGGCCAGCTAGATTGGCTGGGGGTCCTACACTGGCAGTGGAGTGGGTGGACAAAAGAGGAAACAGAGGAGAATATTTTTAGCACAAAATGGACCTGCCAAGAAAAAACGGGAATCAAAGATCTGAAGGATGAGGATCCTTAATTGCCAAAGCAAGGAGTCTGAGTAATGGAGAAGAGGGACTGGAATTGCTCTTTTATAAGCATCAGGCTCTGGACACATTACTGATGGGAGAAGACCCACGGCTGTAGCATTAAACCTACTCTGAGCGGATTCTGTGAGACGCAGGACAGCAGTGGCAGCTTATCTTAAGATCTGCGCTACTCCCACAGTTGTGATATTTTGGAAATACAATATTTTATTTCTTGTGTGAAAGTGAGAATTCTTTGCTGCAGATCTGTTCCCCTTTCCCTGCTGTAGGACAAGTAGGAAATGCTTAGCATGTCCTTTGAGCTCCCTCCTATTTACCCGAGTTTTAAAATAAAACAAACCAAGAACCTGAGTAGTTTCCTCTCAACACACCCTGGTCTTGCAGTGGGCTCTTGTGGGTAGCAAGGAGTTAATGCTGCGTCAGCTCAGATGCCTCACACCTGGGAGGCAGAGGCCAGGGGGCTGCTGGCTATAAGAGAGCTGGGAGCAGCAGCTGGGGTTCTTCTTGTGTGGGGCTGGGCTTGTGCCTGTCCACTGAGTTGGAGACGTGTTGTTAGTAGTGGAGATGTTTAGTTCCTTGGTGGAAAGCTCCAGAAAACCCGGACTTGCTCAGCCTGAAGCTGGATTGCCTGTTTTTGGGAGTGAAGTGACTGGCTTTGGTTGCTTCCCGTGCTTCTTGTGGCTGGAGAGCTGGAAGTGCTGCTGGAGATAACTGCTGTTAACACACAGACATGCTAAGGTACTGCTACTTTTTTCTTTCCAAGCGTCCTTGAGAAATCCTTTTACCAGGGATAGTGGACTTTTGCTGCATCATTAAGCAAAGCGTGACAGAGTAGATAGTCAGGGTTTTCCTGGCAATGTAATTGTTCTATTTTTTTTTTCCTTCCCACAAGGCTAACTGATATATGAGAACCAGTTTGTAAGGCAAGTATCTGAATGCTTTGGCAAAGAGCTTAAGGGCGTGAAGGCAAAATGGTGGTCTTCATCTTGTTTCAGTAAGTGCTAACTCAGCCAACTGTTTGGCTGAGGCTAAAACCCATTAGCTCAGGCTAAATAATCTTACAGGATTAGGAGCTGCAGTTTAGAGCAGAAGCAAATATGGTTGTGTGCCATATGGGGGCAACTGTAGCTGGGTGTAATGTCTCTAGGTTCATTGTTCATGTGAAAGAAATAGCTTCACAAGTGGCCATGGGCTGTGCACATGTTTTAGGAGGTGCTTAAGCACGAGACTCCCTTTTTTTGTGGTTTATTCTTGACCGAAGCATTTGGCTCTCATGGAGAGGAAAATACAGTGTGTGGAAAAATGAGTCAGCCTGCTTCCTGTGGGAGGGACCGGCCTTGGCTGCTTTGAATGCTGCAATAAATTAGCACTGGAGATAACTCAGAGGACAAAGTGTGCCTGGAGGACACGCAATGCTGAGTAGCGCACACGGTGGCTCTTGCTCTCTGTATGCAAATTCCGCTTGCAGAGGAAGCGTGGGAGATGAGACAGCCTTGCGCGGTGGCTCTCAGGGCCGGTGCCTGTTGTAGGGCTCCGAATGGAGAGATACATATGGGGCTTGTGGGCAGCGACTTGGCTCCTGGATGTTGAGAAGGAATAGGGCAATAAAGCCAAAAAAGCAGGCTCTTCTAGTTCTGTGTAGACGATGCATGTGACCTCAAATGAAGCATTTGTTCCTCTCCACTTTAATGCAAATGGAAGCAGAAAGGCTTATGGCTTAAATAACCAAGTCTGGTGATGCTGAAGAGGAGTGGAGAGGAACAACCACATTCATTTCAGTGGAGCACAGCTTGGGCCAAGCGTATCACAAGGGGGTCTGGGACCTTCCGGTTAAAAGGGCTGTCATCCACCACACCTGG
>Ga0181612_110391_pt1 | contig 14660 bp, 7 predicted proteins | sample HoacroProtozoa21_FD_119630 | JGI IMG/M metagenome (GOLD analysis project Ga0181612, IMG submission 119630) | Hoatzin crop microbial communities from Cojedes, Venezuel. Combined Assembly of Gp0051906, Gp0051904, Gp0051908 | reverse complement strand
TGCAGGGCACAATTCTTTAAGGATGAGAGGATAGTGTAAGTTTTTAGAGCTCCATGGCTGTTCTGTGTAATACCAGCTTTTTGATATTTTTCCCGAGAACAGTACTTTGATGATGGGATGATTAGTAAAGGTGAAGATTTAGTCCAATGTCTAACTTCAGAAGAATCAAAAGCAATTAATGTCTTGGCAAGTGAGTTAAGAGACTGATTTGAGGTACCTCATAGTTGTCAGTAAATGAAGAAGGTTTATTGTCCTGAAGGTGCATTACATATAGTAGGAAAAATGAGGTAATGCTTTGCAGAGTTCAGCAAAAGCATTATATAAATTTCTGACTCGTGCATAGTCTCGTCATAAAATTGATAGTACAGTGGAGTCTTTCTGAACACCATGACTTGTATGCCCCCAGAGCCTGGGACTGTAACTTGTAGCACAAGCTCACTCACCTCATTGTCCTGATGATTAATTTCACTCAGATTTGACTGCTGCAGAAGCACGTTCAGAAGCCTGTGGAAGCAATGACATAATCAGTGCGCTGTGCTCCTGACTAAACCTGGAAAATTGACATTTTTTGAGAAACAAAACATGCAATTTCAAGAAAAATCTGCATTAGTGATAGGCATATGTCAGAATCTTAGGTCTGAGCTTTGCCATACTAGAAAAGCAAATAGGACTTTATGGCTCACTGTAACAACAGAAGTTTAGCGCCGGGAATTAAAAGCAGATCCATTAGGAAGAATTCTTGTGCTGACTGCCAGGCTATAATCAGAGTGTGTAGTACTACAAATGTGCACAGTTTTTGGTAACCTGGCAATTCATTGTCATCCTATATATTTTATAAAAGCTTTAAACAAACAGAAATGCTAATGACCAATTTTAAAAGGATTTTTCACTCTCCTTAACTCTTTGAGTAATGCTATGTTGTGTACGTGTGTGTGTGTGTATGCATGCATACTATATATTTACACACACATGAGCCAACAGGGTTTAGAAGACCTTAAAGTGTGTCTACTGGGATAGGGCCATTGTTACGGTATAAAATATAGCAATGCATTGGTTCACATTTTATAGAATATCAGACTACAAACACTCCCCTCTGGTGGAGGGAACAGTTACAATAAAATAGTTACATGAAATATTATTCAAGTGCAATAACATTTTCAACACTGCATGGATTTTGCTTTTCTTTTCCTTTTGGTATCCTGTGAAGATGTTCTGGAATCACTGTATGTTTGGTGAAGATGGTTGTGTTTTATGTAGGATGCCAAGTGTTTGGAACATGTACATGGGTGGACCATGGAAATGAAAAGGACCATCCCATCACAGGCTGTAACAAAGCCAAATAGCGTAGATTCTAACATGGATGTACAACTCTTAGGACTGTAGCAAAAGGAAAGATCTATCCTTAGTGGATCCCTAGATAAGATCATTATGCAAATCTGTGGCTCTTCTGAAGGTGTGAATTTGCTAGAAACCTTCAAAACATGGACATTTAAAAGACACGCTGTTTAATTAAATTAAAAGATGATGAGTGTCAAGGAGGGAACTCTGATAAATGTACAGATAATGCACAGATAAACATATACAATTATGCATTTATTCCCTTGCATAAGAGACTGAATGAAAATCTTTTGCTGCTTTTCATTAAGACAATCTTCAACAACTTCAGGTATGTTTTCTGGATTGAACCGCGCTCAGGTGTGTGAATCAGATCAAGACGAGAATGTTGCATGACAATTTGTTTTGTTTTGTTTTGTTTTGTTCCCCCTGTAATAAATAAGTAGATAAAGTAAATTATTCAAAAGAAAGACATTTGCAGTTGCTTAGGCATGATTTGTGCAATTTTGCAGATGAAAAGCTTATCCATTGGTAATGCCATCTTCAGGTGCCGGAAGTCTAAATTTATTTTTTTTCTAACTAGAATATCCTTAAAGAGTGAAGACTGGGCAGATCCCAGTGCTTTGCTAGGACTTCAAATCCATTTGTATTTAAGGGTGTTACACCTCCCTTTCTGAATCACACAACCAATGGCATAGTGGAGTCACACTATAGGAACTCTGAAAGGATGGTATTTTAGGATTGCTGTGATTAGTTTGGTAAAAAATTGTAAAAGGGAAGAGACATTTTGTGGTCATTTGGCACAATGACTCAGAATCTCAGAAATTCGGTATCCAAAAACGGGTCTGGGTAAAAACGCAGCAGTAAGCAGAAAGAAAGTGAGAGAACCATAACATGCTTTAGAAGCCATTTATCACAGTTTTATAAACTGATACGTGGTTCTATAGTTTAACCCCAGATATAATCAATGAAACAACTGTATGCAAAGGAAATATCATTTTTTGAGTGTAAAAATTCTATAAACAACGAACTTTGGTTCACTTCTGTCCTTAAACCATTACGGCAACATATGTCCTACCACTCAAGTATGTAGACATTCAGCCATGCAGCTGAGATTTCTCTGATATCTATTCTTAAAGCCATAGATCCGGAAGTCCGTGGATTCTCTTTCCACCCTTCCTCTTAGACTCAGTGGAATGCACTGAAGCACATACATCAATAACCCAGTCAATACATAAATTGGCTAATTAGTGTCTCTGTCGTTCCATGTCGTCCACGTGCTGCCTCCAGCAAATGGAATTGTGGCAGTGGGCTGCCAGGTTTCAAACTTGGCTGAAAAAGCATTTAATAGCTGGCCACTGCATATGCCTTTTGGCAACAACCTGGGATTCAAGAGAGTGACAATGACCGTGATGGAAAAGCCTCCCCCTCAGTGCTCCAGGCATGTCTTCTGGGCGTGGGACAAACCCGGTGAGAACACAGAGCAAATGGAATTGAGCAACTGGTAAACTCCTGTGCAGATCAAAGGTCTGCCCGTATCCATGGAGAATGTGAAAAACGTTCAGGGAACCCTGTGTGCTGCTGGTAAAGTAGATTAGTGTTCCCTTTCAAGTAGCAGCATGTGCAGTGTTGTACAAACATTGTCTTCTTTCTGTGGAGGCTTTGTTTAATGACAGCGACCCGTACTTTTGCAGAAACCTCAAACTATTCTTTCCAAGTGATGCATGAAAAGCAAAGATAATGTGGAAAATGAATAAAGCTGTTAAAAAGGCTAGAGAGCAAGATCAGCAGAAATACACAGAGGTCTGGGTTGGTCTGATATGGCAACCGCAGCAAAACCATAGATTCAGTGATTAAGCCACATGAACATTTTGCAGGTACTGAATGTTTTAGCTGTCTCTAATATCTTCCTATCCCTCCAGACATAATTTACTGAGGAGAGTTTCTGGACTGAATTTATTCAGATGTACAAATCAAAATTTGTTAAACCTTCCTATTATCACAGGCTGGAATGAGACAGAGGATCTTTCTTAAGACTTCTTGTGAAGACACTCTGTAGTTGTTACTCCATCTTCAGTAAAACTAGTTAAAAATGTGCCTGTCCACTGAACCTCAGCTTCCCCTTTACAGTAGAGGCTGTCAGAGAGGTTTTTGTGTGGAAAACTTTTCTCACATTTGGCGTGCTATTCAGAATAGTCCAAAGAAGGAGCTTCTTGTAATATTTCTTGTGGGGAGGCGGCAGAAAGGTAACCGGTCAGGGGAAACCCAGGGTTTCAACCTCTAATTTTTTTTCCCCCTCTTGCTGTTGTGATCTTAAACCAGTCTCCTCACCTTGCCTGGCTATATATCTCTGTTACACAAGTGGTGTACAAAGCTTTTCCTCCTCTCTACCTTCTTCATGATAACCACCAAACAGAGGAGCAAGTCACAAGTGTAACTGTCACAGCCAGCCTTCCTGACTCAGGCTCCCCTTTGGGCTGGGTAACTTGTGTTGGTCACTACCTGTTGAGATTCAGCCAGCAAATGCTGTTGGAGCCTGGAACATACCTCACATCAGGCTCTGCAGTAGCAGCGTGGAGCGGCAACCTCCCGTTTTTGTCGGGTATGTTCTGCTTGGCACCGTTTCTAAGCAGGCTGACACAGCCTTCTAGCCAGCCCTAAAAAAGAAATCAGAGCATGTCAAAGAGCAAAGTGAAATGCATCAGGCCAGATCTTTGCTTGGTGGCTCGGGCATCCGTGTGTGACTGTAGCTGTTTCTGCCAGCAGAGGAACTGGTATTTTGTTTCCTCAACAGAGGTCTCTCAGTACTGAGAGCAGTTCCCCTTTGGAGTCAGATTCTCAGGCTAGCTCGGTCATTCATTTCTGTGATAAGGTGCTTTCTTCACACTGCATTGTGGTGTTTATGTGGCAAGTACTCACTGAGTAAATGGTGATTAAAAACCTGCTAATTTTTGTATCACTAGCAAAATGCTACACATATTCCTGCATGTGGCTTTAATTATGCCAGGTTAAACCAAGAACATGAGCATTTGATCTCATTTCCTTTATGAGATTTTAGCAGGGATGGCAAATCAATAGTAAAAAGCCTTAGGGTGTGGTCTTAGAAACTTTGTTGCAGAAATTTGAATTAGTGACAATGTTAGACTGAAAACAGCACCAAAACAGATGGAATGAATCAGTTCTTGGACTAAAACCTTCTATTGATCACCTCAACAAAAAAGCAAGTAAACAATCTGCTTGTGACTGCATAAATCTTTCAGCATATACTCAAGTCCCAGGGAAATCAAGCACGTGTTTAAGTGTTTTGTTCAAACCTCCGCAGGCAGTTGATAAGTACTGTTCCCTCCTGTGTGGGCTACGCCCCATCTGCATTACCAGCATTTATAGGGAAAAGGTGTGGAATGATGGAATCATAACAGCCCTGTTGCAGCTCCCAGCGGAAGTACAAGACCACTGAATTCTGCATGCAATTGAAACCGTGGAGCTCTGGTGAATTCAGTTCTCTGGACAGACAGCACCGCCAAATGCACTCTAGACCTCCGATTACATCCATCACAGAAACAGAAATGGAAACGTTGAAGCCTGGGTGGTTAAATCTTTTCCAGTCTTTTCTTTTTTTCCAAAGAGTGTTTCTCCCCTCTGGGAAAAGAGGGAGGAAAAAAAGTAGCATGATGCTAATTATGAGATTTTTTGAAATGTCTGGCAGAGGAAGTGTGTATTGTCAAGTAAGTGGGGTATGCTTCTTGCACTGAATGAGACTGCCTTTTTTGCTATCTTCTACACTTATTTGCTGGCTGAATATTGCATAGCTCAGCAAAAGCATTGTTTTTGTCCTGAATTTGCAGGAATAACCTAGAAGCAAGGGATCTGATTTAATTAGGTTGCCACGATATCTGTTTAAATGAATGGGAGGTCATCCAGCTGTAACTCATACTATGCAGCATGGGTGAACAGTCCATCCTGCTTTCCGTTCAACTAATAACAGAAGCCCATGGTCAACCACTCTGCCCAACTCACTTGGTCCCCATCCTCTCTCTGAATCCTGAATTCCCTCCAGTGAGGAGTAGAAGACTAAGGAGAAGAGGACCATCCTTGTGTGCTTCAGACAGAGCACACCACATCTCCCTTCTCAAACTTCTCAATAGTCTGCCCTACTATTACTTGCATGTGGCTTGACTGGGGGGTTGGATTGCTTATGATCTGAGTATCTGCACTGGCAGCTGCAGCACCTTGAACTTAAGCTTGTAGCCTGGCCACATAAGGCCAAGCACTACAGTGAAAAAATGCAATGCCCTGGCTCATGTGGGGTGCAGGAAAACATACCTGCTGACCACCAGAATCTGACATAGGAACACCCTCTCTGAGGCATAAAAATCTGACGCTGACAGTGGGAGGGGAGAAGTTCATCTGTGTATTCATCAGAAGAGGGGACTTTCCAGTGCACAGAAACAAGTGGCTTCAAGTGGCTTTCTTGAAACCACACAGAGGACCCTGGATCTGGTGAGATCCCCATACCATACACTGATGTTACAACCTGAAAGAGAAAAGACACTCTGACAGGAGTCCTGATCCTTTTCTAATAATAATTGCTTCCAGCTTTGCATTCTAGCAAAGTTTACAATCTCACTGTTGCTAGAACCAAGTGGTTCATACTTTTTTCTTTCTGTAGTATAAACAGAAATCTTATTTGGTCTTCATATTTACTCCCTTCACTCCATCTATCTTTCCCTCCTACTCCCCCAAGTCTTGGTACCAGATAAGTTGCCAGAGATAAACTGGTACGTCCGCAAGCATCTTGAGTATTACTATTGGCTCCCATCTTCAACAGAAGCTTCACTGTATCAACCTGGCGTCCTGACACAGCATGCATCAAAGGTGTGCAACCTGGGGAAGAAAGTCAAACGTTCTTTTAAAATTTTTGTCAAAGCCACAGGATACATATATTTTCCTATTTGCTAATGTTAGCACTGACAGATTAACAGATCCTTTCTCTGACAATTGTCCAACGGTTGTACTCAGCTATTTGCAGGCAGGAAGCAACTGTTATGCCAGTTACTGACCACTGGTTTTAAAAAGAGCATGACTTCATTAGCAAAAGCCTTGCCTCATTAACTGTACTTCTGGACGGAAAAGTGTTTTTCTTTTCACAAGCTCCCAGTACAAACTGTTGGCTTAGTACACCATTTTGGAGGCTGAAATTCTTCAGTGAACAGTAGTCAGATGGTTCTTGGCTAATTTTCTGAAACCCCCAGCCTCATTCTGTCTCTATGTATTCAAAAGATTTATGAAATCAAGCCCTGTCCTGTGCAAAAGGGTGTTTGTGTGAGCTGATGCTTTATGTAGACAAAAACTTATTTCAAAGACTGTATTTGCTCTGGAATATTTTCTTTCCTGTTGTCATGAGAACTTACTTTATATTCTGCAAACAACTTCTATGCTGGAAAAACCGCTGAAATCTACATTCAAGCCTAATACTCAGATTTCATCATGAAGTATTATGGTATCTTTTAATTGCTTCCTCTTCCTTCCATTCTGTTAAGTGCTGAATAAAAGCAAGTGATTTTCCTGCAGGATCTGACAAAGCAACTTAAAAACACTAATCTGAGAGTAAGCATGAGTGTTAGCAACTATTAGACTATAAGAAACTTCAGACACAACTGAAGAATAATTCTTACTGGATTCAGTGAGACTGCTAAGCAAATACATGCTGCTCAACCTGAGGTTATGCAGACTCTGCCCCATGTGCATGATATAAGCCATATGTTTTGTCTTGGAAGACTGATTTTTAGTTACATTTGTATGTACAACCTAGTAAGAAAGTTTATTCTGGAGCTGAAATACTTCCATTTGCTGATCAGTCTGTCTCCACCCCCTGCCCTTCATACCTAGTCCCTCTCCCAATAAAGATCTGGACAGAGAGCCTTTCAGCTTGATTAAGCATTTTCCCTACTGACCAACAGATGCTTTAAAGACAAGAGTTAGGATGTCTGGTTTAAATCGTAGGAAAAATCAGTAACTTGGTAAAAGGTGGTAAAGATTAAAATAGACTGTGTTCATATGGTCCCTTTAAAAGAAATTGCAATTAAAAAAATACTTTTGAATAAACAAAGTCTTCCTTGAGAGAAGCTTCCAGAGATCTAAATCTGGCTCTAAATTGCTTTGGAAATACATGCATATAAAATCCAGCCAATGGACACAACTTTGTAATAACATTAAACAGTAATCTGAACGCAAAATGAAAAGGAGCACATTCTCATGGATAAAACACATAAATAATATGCACATTGTACAGCCAGCCCTTTGGCAAACAATTACATGACAAAATCATTCACACTGTCTGTACACTTACTTTTTAAGTGCAAAAGACTGAATCCCCTACTCTAGAGATTTGCAGAATGTATAGCATTTGGCTTTGAAAAAAAGTATTATTTTTCCTTCCCTGAAATGACAACAATTTCTCAGTAACTCCCTAAAGAAGGTAAAATAGATTCATGATAAAGTACTGTCTGATTATAGCAAAACAACTTATTTGTATCCATATAAAAAATCTTAACAGCAGAAAAGAAGTATCCAAACTGAGGGTTTCCAGTGGATGTTCTAAATAATAACTCAAATTTCCCATATTCTGCTACTAAATATAATTTCCTGAACACAAAATTCAGGCTAAAAAAAATGGAAAATTTAATTGCAAGCTGAAGCAACTAATCCCCTGAGAACAAGCTCAGGTTTCATTTACCCTCACTGTCGCAGCACTCCAGGATGGAAGGATCTTCTCGAATCACTGCAGTTAGTGTGTTCACATCGCCATTAGCTGCTGCTTGGTAAACCACAGTCAAGTCAATCTCTTCTGCTGCATCACCTGCAGGGGAGGAGTATGTCTGTGAGTAAGCAGAGAGCAAGTACAAATGATTAACAATGAAAATAATGACACTTATTTTACTGAGTTTTTATGACTATATAACTCAAGGTGGAACAAAGTGTATCTAAACAGCACTGTAGTTTTTGTTAGTCATCTGAAACTTGTTTTTCATAACTTCTCCCAAAAACTGTCAGACCTGGAGGACATGAGAAAACTTCTGGAACGTTGACACCTCTTATAAGAAATCGTACCAACATTAATGTAACATGGCTTGAGAAACAATGAAGTAATAGCTGAACTAGTTCATAATATTGTAGGCTACACTTCCATGAGATAGGATGAAACCAGGACACAGGTATTTTCAGTTTCAGTGTTATCCTTCCACCAGCCAGAAGACTGAGGGTTTTTTACTTCCTTTCCCTGCTGTGTCCAGGGGGATTCTCTTAGGAGAGTGAACTTCTGGCAGCAACAGTTTGTGTTAATAATTTCTGCAAAAAGAAAAAGTGGACTATTGCTTGGAACCCAGGAGAGGTTTATTTTCTTTGGCAATTACAGGATGAGGTGTTATTTAAAGCAGATGCCTTGCAGGACCTGTTCCTGAACACTCCAGGCTCCACACGCCTACACCTCCCTTGGCTTCAAGTGGTCTATTAACCTGTTAACTCCAGGAGTCAAAAGAGTTGATTTTTCGGTGCAGGGTCAAAGATGATGTAATGGTAAAATGCTCTAGATATGTATTGTTGGTCAGCCATGGTCTCATGTTTTATTTTAAAAAGAGTTTCTCATCTCTGCTAACGCAAAAAGAAGTACAGCTGCAGTGAGCTGTGGTGTTCACTGTGGCTGAGGGTCAGAGCTACAGAGCGTAACATTTGTCCAGCCACTGCACTACCCAGTTAGCAGAAGAAAGTAAAGCTGATGCCTAAACCACACTAGAGAGTTAATCAAAGGAAAGACAGATCAAGTGACTGGTGACTTATCCCTCCCGTTGTGTCTTCTGGAGATAGCATAACTATGTAAGCTGTGCAGAAATAGGGAAGTGTTTTAAAGACAATTTGAAAAGTTAGTAAAGTCTTTTTCATAATCAAATAATACATTAACACATGGATATAAATTATATTTTCAACACTGTCATGTATATCTTTGAGTGATAAAAGATCCTTAAATATTACATTAAATTATTAGCCACACTATTCACATTGTGATCAGATGTTGCAGCTGAACCCACGTGAGCTCCATGCCCAGCGTAACTCCCCACATGTAACCTTCTCTCCCTGGGATGCAATCATCACTCTCGACTTCAAAACTTCACTGCCATGGAAACACAACCAGCTCTTACCCTGGTAAAGGTTAGTCTGTCAAAGCTGGAGCTCTGGTTGTGGGGTTCGGAGAACTACAAAGCTCATGTTAGATCTGTGTTCACCAGTGCACAGATTCCCCCTCCATCACTACTCAAGTGAAGAGAATTTAATTTATTTTCTTTCTTCTAGCTGGCCTTTTAAATAGCACATTTGATAAAATTTGTAAATTAAAAACGTTAATTTGATTTCTCTTCTACTGGGGAGTCTGTTCCTGAGGAAACTGTTCACCTGGCTTAGAAGCTTGGACCTGTGTGCTTGGGAGATCAGGAAAGACTAAGAGTTATTGCTGCTGGAGAGTCATCATCACTGACTAGTCTATGAAAAAAGAAGTGACTTTACCACAGGACCCATTAATCAGATTTCCTTATCAGGCCAGATCTGCAGACTGTTCTCACAATTGGTAAATTCAGCACAGACACGATAACAACAAGCTCAGGTCTCAGCTAGTCCCTCACTCAAACAAGGGTGCAGTGTGGGCTGGGCCAAAAGCAAGGAGGCCAGGCAGAGGTTCATCACTTGTGTTTCTCCTCTTGGCCAGGCTCTGGAAGTACACAGGAGGTGCCAACCATGAGCACCAACACAGCTCCTCTCACAGCTGCGTGTGATGGTTGTTATATGGGAACGGTACAGAGCAGGTGCTGATGGCACCAGCAAAGAAACCATCAGAGGTACTGAGACAGAGACTGGATCAAAGGGGCTCTCACCTCCTTTTATGCATTACACATGTAAATTTTGTACTTTTTGCCATTTAGCCTTGTAAGTACTGTTCAATTTTCCTGCTGCGAGTCAGGAGCAGAGCAATCCACCCACAAAAGAAAACCCTCCATCTCCTGAGCAAAGCAGTTGCTTACCTAGAGGGCAGGATGGCAGGAAGATGAGGACATGGATCCACACCTGCGTGTGGGTCCCTGACTCCCACTGCCCTTTTGCATCTAACTAACATCAAAACACCTCCTCCCCTGTGCCTTTGCTTGTGCTGGGCAGAACCTGCTTTCCCCAGAGCAATTATCCTCCTGTATGGGGAGAGGAAGCAAAGCTCTGGATGGATGGATGGACAGATGGATGGATGGACGAATGAAGAAGTGTTCCCAATACCTGCTCTTGCAGAACAGGGGCTCCACTCCTGTCAAAGGATGGTGGCATGAAGCCACATCCAAGATTCATGCTTTCCCACCCATAAGTCCTAGCTGTCAGAGCACGGAAAGGTAGGTGGATCAGGCTGTCACCTTGCTCGAGAGGGAGACTCAGCCAGGAGGAATTGATGAGCGCCCATATTGTGCATCTGACATAAACTAGACTGACACTAATTCCATTTCTGTAGGGAGACATGATTTCAAGTTCGGTGTCTTTAACATGACCTGTGTGCCCTCAGGTGGAGGGCGAGGAGTAAAACAGATGTGTGGTCTGATGCTTCACATGACAAGGAGCAGGAAATGCCAGGAGAGCCTGGACGTCATTTATGATGGATGCACTTGACTCCAGGTGACACAACATCTCCCACTTCATCTTCCTCCAGCTCAGCCTGTCAAGGAATGAGGGGGCACGGCTGCAAAGCTTGCAGGCCTTTTTTTTTTTCTTTGCAGACATCCTCCTGGGCAGAAGAGGAATGGTTCAAAGAGTGGGCATTTTGCAGAAGGCGACAGTGATGCACTGAGCGCATGTATCCCCCTCCATGAGCTTACCCTGCTGGGGAGCTCAGCTGCGGCTGGGACACCAGCGCCACGTGGGATAAAGGGACTGTAAACAGCCAAATGCCCAACCCTCCATCTTCAAATGCCTTAGTGTTACTTCTTTATTATCTTGCAGCCCTGTAAAGCCCAGTGAGTACTAGTGCCATTTCAGATACATTTTATTTCAGAAAATTGCTGTGCTGCTGGTGAAAGGAAGCTGCCGGTCAGTTTCAGGAAGGCAAAAGGTCCAACTGAGAGCCTGCCTACCAACCAAAGCTAGGGAGAAACCGCAGGCTGGCATGGCAGTGGCACAGAAAGGTCTGGAAGAGTCCTACTCAGCAAAGACCAAATGACATACAGGGCTGTGACATCTTCTTTTGTAGCTGAAATCCCCTGAAAGAATCAAAGTTAAAAGCCAATCTATATGAAATAAGCTGCAGTATTTTAAAAGCACGTAATTTCTTTAAGACAAAATAATTGGCTTTTCGTCAGAAAAGACGGTATATACAGAAATATGCAGAATGATCACAGGATTCAGAGAAATTAAATTACACTGTTTGCGACATTAATTCTCCTCTAACTCTTCTATGAAGAACGTATGTCTTACACGATTTGCAACATTGGCTTATGTGTTGTTTTACAAAGTACACGTTAGATGTACATAAGTGCATGCCTTCTCCTGGATTGAATTTTTAAGGTCTAAATAAATCTGCTGCAGCTTAGTGTACGTGGTCTTGACAATGACTGATTTAGACTTTGCTAAGACAGTAAATTTTGAAAACTGAAAGCTGGATAACAGGATAATATATGTCCACTGTGAAGAAGAAATATTTATGCATATAATTTACTCCCCTCTTTCCTATAAACCCTCTTGTCTCCACCAGCAGCCAAATGCCTTATGTGATTTCCCACAGCTTGTCAGCAGGACAGAACACTAGGCAGTTTGTTTGATTTCAGCATGCCAGAGTCAAGGGTCAGCAGGAGGTGGATGAGTGCAGTTTCTGGAGATGGTAACCACTCTCTAATATTATGGATTTATTGATTGCTTAACAAAGTAATAATCCCCGTGTGTGCCTGGCTGTGAAAGTACCAGTCCAGGCTTTTGTCTAGCTTCTCTGTTTAAATGGTAAACATCTGGAGCCCGGTACAGCACGCATTTAAATGGCACCAAGCAGTATTAGCAGGGGAGGGGTTTCTGATGTTGCTTGGCTTCAAGTCCCACGTTGTTACTGCTGTTACTATTGATATGTATTACAAGCTATTAATAAGCATTACCATAGGAAGTGTTGCAAAGAGACAGTACGATTTTCAAGCCTGGAATGCTGTTTTTTTGATCTGTAGCTGGGATAGTTTTCTGATTTGTGGGGTGGGGAAGAGGTTTGTAGGGAGGGTTGGATTTTTTTTATTAGACCAACAGATATTGATTTGGTGTGTTTGAAAGTTGGTCTGCATTATTCCATTGTTATCAATTGCTCCAGTGAAAGATATTCCTGTTCTCCTTGCTAACAAAATTATGCCTGCTTAAATCAGCAATGTGCCAAGACATTAACATGCTATTCAGATAAAATACACCATACACTGTAAATTTTGAATACAGCTTTCTTTGCATGATAACCAATGGGTTCAGTGTCCCATTAATGTGTGTTGTCTGCTCCTGGTCCCCATCCGCCTCCCAAGCAGCTGGCAGGGAAGGCAAACAGCAAGCCACAAATCATCTAACGAGCCAGCATCCCTGCCGTGGTGGTGGAGGGGAAGATGACGAATTTATTTGGAGTGGACCCTCTTGCTGGGGCGGTGCTGCGTGGGGTGTGACATGGGGCTGGAGATGGTGCTGGACAGGAATAAGGATGGGTCAGCATGGAGAGTGGCCTGGCAGGAGGAGGGGCTGCAGGTGAGCAGCAAGGGGTGGTACAGGCAGATGATGCCTCCCGACTCTCTCACTTCTATCCAGATGTGGTGGTTTGGGTCAGTGACGTCCTGTACTGCTGTCTACCCCCTTATCCATCTGGAGACTTGACTTCTCCTTCCCCAGCTCTGGGCATATTCCAGCTCATTCCCGGCACCACTTCCATCGGCTCCATGGCAGCCATCCCCACAGCACTGCGTGTGCAGGGTTTCCCCTCTCCCTCCCCAGCCTGAGCACTGCTGGATCAGCACGAGGCACACAGCGTACTCGCAGTGCCTGCAGAACGAGAGCTTGAACGGCTGTTTGGGGCTGCAGAAGCTGTCAGCCCCACAGCTCTGTCCTGTTGCGGAAAACGCTCCTTACACCATTCCCACATGGCCTAGGACCACCTGTCCCTACTCCTGCAGCACAGATCCCCCTTCTCCCATAGCGCTTCCCTTCCTCCTTTATCCTTGCTAGTAGTATTTTTTGCCTTTTGTCACTCAGTTTTGCTTGACGGCTTCCCACTCTTCCCCATCTACTCAGGGTGGGGCCCTGGCTGGGCTGGTGTAGGCCAATATTCTCAGGACTTGCTTCAGGCTTTGACTGCTTCTGTGGCTGAAAGGCAGCCCTAAGCCCATGGCTTTACCTGGGGTGTATTTACTTTGGGCTCACCAAAGAAGCACAGGCAAGCGCAGCAGTACAACCCGTGGGACCCAGCCACCCAGAAGGCGTTGCAGTGTCCATCTTCCCCCTGCCCTTCATCTTTTTTCTACAGTCAGCACCTTCGTGTGGGGCCAGCACGACCATGTCAGCTTGGACACACTGCAGGTGTGTGCTGGAGACTGTGGCCACCGCACACAAATTATCTGTCAAGCTGACTTACAGGGAAATTTGCTGCAACACGGATAATCAGACAGTGACAGCTCCCTGCTCTGGGAACATGGAAGGAACGCCACTACATTCCTTATAGCGGGTTAAGCTGTAAGACATAGAGGCTTGTTATCGGCAAATAAAGACACGAAATCCAACCATTTAACTTAAAAACAGACAATGGAGATACTCGTATTTCCATAGCAACCCTACCATGTAGAAAATCTTCATGTTGAAGCTTTTAAAGATATCTTAAATTCACAGCTATGGCAATACTTACCTATGCAGCTAATATCTGTTGAGGCAAAGTCGATCACTTGTCAGCATCCAGTCCTTTTAATGTGTACAAACTAGCAGAATTATTAAAATTAGCTCTTCTTAATTTTTGACTCCATTTTAAACTCCTCCGCTTGCTAATATTGCAATTGTTTTTCTCTCTGTATCCAGAGGAGGACCAATATGCAACACAAACAGTAAACACACGCGTACATCTCTCCATGATAAGCATGAGAGCAGTCAGATGCTGTTGCTCTTCTGCCGCAAAATTTCGTTTTTCACCATCACTGCAGCGGCAGGCAGAAGTGCCCGCGTCCAAAGCCGACGGCAGGAACTCCCCCGCGGGCAGCCGGAGCGCACCTCTCGCAGACCCGGCCTCGCCAGCCGCTCCCGCCCCTCCCCCC
>Ga0181612_151241_pt1 | contig 14661 bp, 11 predicted proteins | sample HoacroProtozoa21_FD_119630 | JGI IMG/M metagenome (GOLD analysis project Ga0181612, IMG submission 119630) | Hoatzin crop microbial communities from Cojedes, Venezuel. Combined Assembly of Gp0051906, Gp0051904, Gp0051908 | reverse complement strand
GAGATGGCGCAGAACTGATGCGCAGCAAGTATTGCATTAAGTACGAATTAGGTCTCTGCCCGATTCGTCAAGGCGCAAAGAATACCGGTCCGCTATTCCTTCTGAATAACGGCAAGAAACTCGCACTACACTTCGATTGCGCTAACTGCGAAATGGTCGTCAGCGCGTCACAACCTCAAAAGTAAGGTCCACATCACCGAAATGCCCAGTGGTACCGGAGTATCTTTCAAAGTACTTCTTAGAGAGTTTTCCTCGCCATACAATATCATCCTTGACATTGAAAGGTAGCTCAATATCGAAGCCATAGTTTTTGGATTTCACCCGTACATTGGCTTCGCATTGCCATGAAGTTCTGCGACCTCCATCGTCTTCAATCAGCATAAAGGCGCAATTCTCAAGTTGGTCGGTCCATTGAGATACCAGCACCGCGTTGAAATCCTTTTTCACATCGACTTCATCCCTTCTCACAATTATCATAAAATCGGTAATAGAAGGGCTGTAATTGGACATTTCTTCCTCTGTAGTGGCAGTAAAATCCTCAACTGCGCCGCATTTAACAAAGAACTCGGAAGCACCGGCAAACCATGGATCGAAATTTCGTTTAGCGGTCAGATCCTTTAAAATTAAAGTCTTAATCTCGCCATCTGATTCCGCCTTGGTGGTAGATCCGTTGTAGCCTATGACCACTGATCCGCCAGCTACGCCCCAATCTGGATCTTGCCTTCTAAGCATCTCCAAAGACGAATATTCGCTATCGGAATTGCGATTCACAACCCAGACCGGAGTCGCCTTGGCCATGTCTTCATCTACCAAAACCTCCTCAATGTGATAGTTGCCGGCATCATCGAAAATCATCTTATAGCCCTCATTTTTGGTTGATCCATCATTTGGGTCAAAGGTGATAATAGGATAAGCCTTGCCATCCCATTTCTCGGAATAAGGCCAATAAATCTGAACATCGGAAGACATCAAAGCGGCCAGATATTCCTCTGGAGACACGGTAGATGTGGAGTCAGAAATGGCTTTTGTGCTGGTTTTAAGGTACTCGGTAATCAAGTCCCTTAGAGGGCGGGAATAATTGCCGGAAGCCTTTGTAGGCAGTCCCAAGGCCTTTGTTTCCTCGTCGCCGACTCCGGAACCTGGTTCTTTGAAAAGGTCTTGCATGGTGTATTCTTCATCGTAGCCATTGCCCAACGAAGAACTTACCGCATCATGTACCTCCCTTATCTGTTCGTCTCCAAGAGAAATCTCAGAAAGGATTTTCGCCACATCGGGTAGAGTGATAACCTCATGCGTGGCATTTACCGATTCTTGTTGTCCCGTGACATCCACTTCCTCACAGGCAAAAGTGATTGGCAGCACTGCCGCAATCACCGAAAACATAGATAAAATCTTTCTCATAGCATCATTTTTTAATGTTAATCCTAGCCCTTCAAAGGGGCAACGATGCAAAGAGAAATAAAAATATCCGTCTTCAGAAAATGAAGACGGATAAATTTAAAAATCGGCCTCTGAATGCTGTAGAAGGCATTATTTTTTGTATGCAATAAATCTATTTTTATCAAAAAAGTCTTTAATTATATCAGCAGTTGTGAAACCATGCGAACGAATAAGTGCCTGAGTTTCAGGAGCTAAACTTTCATTTATTTCCGTAAAACCGACTCCGTCGTGAGAAATAAGCGTTTCACTCCATTTCATTATGGCCTCGTGGAACTTCAGAGGGTCCTCGTCGGGAACAAAAAGCGCCAATGAAGGCTCATAATCAAGCACATTCCTTCTCATCTTGGGTTTCTCCGATTCGAGGATATATGGCGGATTGCTGAGAATCACATCGAATTTACCAAGGGCGGGAATATGGTCGGTATCCAAAACATCGGCCTGGATGAAGGTTGGAGCCTTGTTTCCGCTTGCTTTAAGTTCAGCGGCAAAACTTTGGCTCTCAGCCACCTTAAGCGCCTCTTCGGATATATCAACTGCTGTAACCTCAACTCTGGGCACGGACAAAAGCACTGTCCAAGCGATACAACCGGAACCGGTGCAAAGGTCCAAAACCCTCACCGGACCTATCTGGTCGCCATAAGCCTCTCTCATTCTATGCATTCTGCCGCAAACTTTTATGGCTTCACGGCATAGAAGTTCGGTCTCCGGTCTGGGGATAAGCACATTGGGACTAACCTTGAAAGTAAAGCCGCAGAATTCGGCTTTTCCAGTCACATATTGTATAGGCTCACCATTGCAAAGACGCCCCAGGGCCTCCCTCAAGGCAGGTTCTTTAGCGGAAGGAACTTCGTATTCCGGCTCAATTATGTGAGTGTAGTTCTTGGTGCCCAACTTATCCTCGCAGAGAATAAACACTATGGAACGTGCCTCCGCAGTAGGATATAGTTGTTCTAGGGCAGCAACTCCCTCTTTTATAAATTCAGCTAACTTCATCTTATGAACTCTCAATGATGCCAGTCAAGAAATCGGTGATATCCATGCCGGCTGTGCGCACCATCTTGGGAACCAAAGACGCACTTGTCATACCTGGAATCATATTCACCTCAAGGAAGTAAATTCCATCCTCAGCAGCTATGTAGTCCATTCTGACAACGCCTTTGCAACCAAGCTGTGAGTAGATTTTGCGGGAAATCTCTTGAATCTTATCCCTCAAATCATCATCAATTGGCGCGGGGCAAATTTCCTGGCTATTACCATTATATTTAGCATCATAATCAAAATAGTCATTGGAAGTGACGATTTCAATCAGCGGCAAAGCCTTAACTGATTCGCCGTCAAAATAAGTCGCGCAGGTCAATTCACGGCCCTTTATGCCCTTCTCCACAATAACGGTTGCGCACTCAGTGAAGGCATAATTAATAGCGGCATGAAGTTCTTCCGGCTTGTTTACCTTGGTTATACCAAAGCTTGAACCTCCATCGGTAGGCTTAACAAAGAGAGGGAAACCCAATCTCTCGGCAGCCTTAGCGGAAAAGGCCTCAATATCATCGCCTTTGCGCACAAAAGCATCCAAAGGAAGCTTCACATAATCGGCATCACGGAGATAGCTTTTGCAAGAATATTTATCAAAAGCAATAGCGGAAACGAAGGCGCTACTTGTGCTGAAAGGCACATCAATCATTTCCAAATAACCCTGCAAAAGACCATTCTCGCCAGGGCGACCATGCTGCATTATATAGACATAGTCTATTTTCACTTTCTCGCCATAGACATTGATGGAAAGGTCATTTCTATCAACCATGGGACGAGCCTCCTCAGGGAAAGTCACCCTCATGGCATCTTTCTTACGGAATGCCACGAGTTCCCATTTGCCGAAACGGGCGAAAATTTCATAGACGTTATAGAGGGTTCCATCAATGCGCGAAGCTACGAATTCTCCGCTTCTGCATGAAACTTCCCACTCCGAAGAGTCGCTTCCATAAATTACAGCTATGTTTTTGTACTTTGCCATTATGATGATGTTTTTTAATCAAAGTAATATTCTTCCTCTTCCTGACGTTCTTTTCTATCGGCTGAGGATTCACCGCCTCCAACGCTTTCGCCGCTCTGTGCAGCAGGACATTCGGTCATATTTGCAGGGAAGATGAATCTATCCTCCTCTGAAATGTCGGTAGTGCCGTTTGCCAGAACCTTCTGCATGAACAAGCCCCAGATAGGCAAAGCCGCAGCGGCTCCCTGGCCATATGCCATGGACTGGAAGTGCTCCTGTCTATCCTCACCGCCAACCCATACACCAGCGGTGATTGAAGGGGTATAACCTATGAACCAACCATCCGAGTTGTCATTGGTTGTACCGGTTTTACCTCCGATTTGGCCCTTGAGGTTGTATCTGTAGCGCAGGCGGGAACCTGTACCATTGTCGACAACGCTCTGCATCATGCTGACCATCTGGAAGGCAACCTGTTCGCTGATGGCCTCGCGCTTGCGGTTGCTGAACTCCTCAAGCACATTGCCTTGGCTATCCTCGATTCGAGTCACGAACATCGGCTCGACATAAATACCCTTGGAAGGGAAAGTGTTGTAGGCCGCAACCATCTCGAATACCGGAAGATCGGCTGAACCTACGCAAATTGCCGGAACAGCCATCACATAGCTCTTGATGCCCATACGGTGCATCATTTCGACCATGGCACGAGGGCCGAACTGCTTCATCAAATATGCCGAAATATTGTTGGATGACCTTGTCAAACCCCATTTCAGGGTGACGGTCTGGCCGATTGATGATGCTGAATCCGTGCTTCGAGGTGTCCAAGTCTCGCCTCCGGATACGAAGGTCTGAGGCAAGCAGACGGTCTGTGTGCAAGGGGTCATGCCCTGCTCCATAGCCACCGAATAAAGGAAAGGTTTGATGGTAGAACCGACCTGACGCTTACTCTGAGAAACGTTATCCCATTTGAAGTAGCGGTAATTCGGACCTCCGACATATGCCTTTACATGACCGGTAACGGGCTCAATAGCCACAAAAGCGGCACGGAGGAAGGATTTATAGTAACGGATGGAATCGTCCGGAGTCATTGTCGTATCGGCATAACCCTTCTTATTCAATGAGAAGACTCTCATCTGAACGGGCTCGGAGAATGATTTCAGAATCTCAGATTCGGTTGCGCCGGACTTTTTCATGAAACGCCAACGGTCGCTGGAGCGACGTGCCTGATTCATGACAAGATTGGCAGTAGATTCCTCAACGTCATTTGCGAATGGAGCATTCTTGCGCTGCTTCATTTCATTCCAGAACGCTGGCTGAAGGTTATTCTTGAGATGCTCTCTCACGGCCTCCTCAGCGGCAACCTGCATGACGGCATTGATGGTGGTGTAGAGGCGAAGACCATCTCTGTCGAGATTGTATTTCGATCCGTCCTGTTTGCGATTTTTATTCAACCATCCATAAAGACCATCGTCCGCCCAACGAAGTGAGTCAGCCGCATAATCGTCTTGATATTCGTAATCCTTGCGATTAGGCTTGTCCGCATTCATATATCGACGAATCATGTCGCGGAAGTATGGTGCAATGCCGGAATTATGGTCTTTAACCTCGAAGGTGAGGTTGATTGGAAGCTGCTGGAGGCTATCCAACTCGTGTTTTGTGATATAGCCTGACTCTTCCATACGGTCGAGAACCGCATTTCTTCTTTCCAGAGCCTTGTCGGGATGCAAAGCGGGGTTATATCTCGTAGGCTTATTGACTATGCCGACGAGAGTAGCGCTCTCCTCGATGGTCAAATCCTTTGGATCCTTATCGAAGAAAGTGCTTGCCGCTGTGCGAATACCATAGGCGCTACTACCATAGAATACCGCATTGAGATACATGTCCACAATCTCATCCTTGGTATAGTCTCGCTCCAATTTGACGGCGGTTATCCACTCCTTCATCTTGGTAAGCACCATCTTGACCATGGATCCACCAGGAATTTTGCTTCTCATGTCCGACCTCGGATAGAGAGTCTTGGCAAGCTGCTGGGTAATGGTACTACCACCACCTTGGCTGGAATTCTGCATCAGCAAGGTCTTGAAGAGTACCCTCGCGAGAGCCTGCATGTCTATACCGGAATGTTTGTAGAAACGCTTATCCTCGGTAGCAATCGCTGCCTGAACCACATAGGGCGACAATTCGTCATAAGCCACGAAGGTTCTATTTTCAACATGGAAAGTACATAGAATCTCTCCACCGTCGGCAATCAGCTGGGTAGCCAAACTGCTCTCCGGATTCTCAAGTTCTTTGAAAGAAGGAATGTCGGCAAATGCCCATACCAAAAAGAACAGAATCAGGAACAAGGCCAAGGGTGCTAAAACTATTCCCCAGAACCACTTCGTTAACTTTTTCTTTGTATTCTCTTTCATAAATGTTTTCCATTTTTATGTCTTCCGCCAGCTATCCCCTCAAAAAAATATGAAAATGTAATTTTCATTAAAAATCACAGACTACAAAAGTAACGATAAAATTTGGAAAATTGGTTGGTTTTTGTCTTACTTTGCAGAACGAAACCGAAAATTTTGGTCCGCGACACTTCAAAGTCGCATTAAAAAACTAACAGGAAACGCAAATGGCAGGGAATCTGGTAATAGTGGAGTCTCCCGCAAAAGCGGGAACAATTCAAAAATTTCTCGGAAAGGATTATGTTGTAAAGCCTAGTTTCGGACATATCCGAGATCTTCAGGAGAAAAAACTTAGCGTGGATGTAGAACACGGATTCGCTCCGGAATATGTCATTCCCGCTGATAAAAAGAAGGTTGTGGAAGACCTCAAGAAGTTGGCAGCCCAATCTTCCAAAGTATGGCTCGCATCCGATGAGGACCGCGAGGGAGAAGCCATTTCATGGCACCTGTCCGAGGTTCTCGGGCTGGACAAGGCAAATTCCAAGAGAATAGTTTTCCATGAAATTACCAAAGACGCCATTCTGAAGGCCATTGAGAATCCAAGAGACATCGACATGAATCTCGTGGATGCCCAAAAGGCTAGAAGGGTTTTGGACCGTTTGGTAGGTTTCGAATTGTCTCCCGTGCTTTGGAGAAAGATTCAACCGAAGCTTTCCGCCGGTAGAGTTCAGAGCGTGGCTCTTAGGCTCATCGTGGACAGAGAGAAGGAAATCATAAACTTCCAAAGGGACCCATTCTATAAAGTAGATGCGGTTTTCCATCCCGAAAGCACCGCCGCTAGCGTTAAGGTAAAAGCCAGTCTTGACTCTCGTCTCAAGTCCAAAGCCGAGGCGAAAAAGTTCTTGGAAGATGTCAAAGACGCTATCTTCAAGGTTGAGTCCGTAGACAAAAAAGATGGCACTAGATATCCCGCAGCGCCATTTACCACCTCTACACTTCAGCAGGAGGCATCTCGCAAGCTTCACTTCCCCGTGGGCACCACAATGCGAATCGCACAGCAGCTCTACGAAAGAGGTCTCATCACTTATATGAGAACCGACTCTACCAACTTGTCGAACTTGGCTCTCGGCACTTCAAAGAAATTCATCGTCGATAATTTCGGAGAGGAATATTCCAAGATGCGTCAGTACAAGACCAAGTCAAAAGGCGCTCAGGAGGCACACGAGGCCATCAGACCTACCTATATAGACAACACTTCGATTGAGGGCACGCCTCAGGAGAAGAAGCTTTACGATCTGATTTGGAAAAGGACAGTGGCATCACAGATGGCGGACGCCAAAGTCATGTTGACCAACATAAAAATCGGCAACGACAAGAGGGCTGAAAAATTCTCACTTGGAGCCACGGAAGTGCTTTTCGATGGATTCTTGAAGTTGTACATGGAGAGCAGCGATGACGTGGAAGACGAGTCAAAAGAGGTAATTCTTCCCGAAATCAAGCAGGGCGAAATAATGCAAGCCAAGGAATTCACCGCTGAGTGCAAATTCACGGCACCTCCTCAGAGATATTCGGAAGCGACTCTCGTCAAGAAACTCGAAGAGCTCGGCATCGGCCGTCCATCCACTTACGCACCTACAATTTCGACTCTTACAACAGGCCGCGGCTATGTGCTGAGAGGCGACAAGACAGGCGAAAAATTGGCAGTCACCAACCTCACAATGAAGGGCGGAGTCATCTCAGAGGTATCCAAGACAGAACTGGTTGGAGCCGAGAAAGGACGTCTTCTCCCCCAGGAAATCGGAATGGTGGTTTCCGACTACTTGGTAGCCAACTTCAATGACATCGTTGGCTACGATTTCACTGCGGAGGTAGAAAAAGACTTTGACCAGGTTGCCGAGGGTGACAAGAAATGGAACAATGTCATCGAAGAGTTCTACACTCCTTTCCACAAGAAAATCAACGAGGTCATGAATGATCGCCAATATAGTCATGTGGAAAAGACAATTGGCATAGATCCAAAAGATGGCCTCCCGATTATAGCCAAATTCGGTCAATGGGGACCTTATGTTCAGAAAGGCGAGGGTGACAAAAAGCAGACTGCGCATTTGTCCAACGGCCAACTTATCGAAAGCCTCACCCTTGAGGACGCTATCAAACTTTTCGAGTTACCTCGCACCGTCGGAGAGTATCAAGGTGTGCCCGTAGTCGCCATGAAAGGTCGTTTTGGACCATATATCAAATGTGGCGACAAGAACTTCTCCATCCCCAAAGGCAAGGATCCGCTAGCCATCACCCTTGAGGAATGCGTGGCTATTATGGAGAAAACGGAAACCAACACCGGCATAATCTCTGAATTCGGAGACATTCAGGTTCTCAATGGTCGCTATGGCCCGTATATCAAGCAGAATGGTTCCAATTACAAAATTCCAAAAGGAACCGACGCAAGCACACTTACGGAGGAACAGTGCAAGAATATCATAGCGAATTCGGCCCCCACTTCGAAAGCAAAAACTTTCAAAAAGTTTAAGAAAAAATAATTTTCATAATACGAAATTTTGAGTTTGTAAGCATGAATTTTTAATCATGCTTACAATTTTTTTAGCCAAAAATGTATGATAATTCAAATTATTCCGTATTTTTGCACCAACTCTACTTACAATTTATAATTAGACGGGTAAATTTTATCATTGTTTGTGTTTTATGTCAAATAATAGTTATCACATAGATTCTACTGACCAGAAGATCCTGTCCTTCTTGGTTAAAAACGCAAGAATGCCCTTCTTGGAGATAGCGAGGGAGTGCGGAGTTTCCGGCGCAGCTATCCATCAAAGGGTTAAAAGACTGGAGAATAACGGCGTAATCACTGGTTCAAGGCTATTGGTGAAGCCTCAGGCATTAGGTCTTAATGTCTGCGCATTTGTAAGCATCGCTCTTGCGGAAGCCAGCAAATACAACGAAGTTGTAGAAGCTCTGAAGAAAATTCCGGAGGTTGTTGAGTGTCATTTTGTAACCGGCAAGTACGCCTTACTGGTGAAAATGTACTGCTTTGACAACGATCATTTGATGGAGGTGCTTCTGAATACGATTCAGAAAATCCCTTATATCCTTTCCACAGATACCATGATTGCCCTTGACGAGGCAATCGACAGGCAGGTTTGGGTTAAAGATTATAAGAACACCACTTTTTCGAGGGAAACTAAATAATTGAAAGCCCTTTTTCTAGAAACATACCTGCAATCACGATATCATCCGGTGTCGTGATTTTGATGTTGTACTTCTCACCAGAGCACCAATCCAGCGGAATACCCGCTTTTTGCGCCACTGAAGCATCGTCGGTAAATGACATGTCATAGGCCTGAGAATAAGCCTTCTTTATGCTATCGGAAAGGAAAATCTGAGGCGTCTGGGCGCAAAAGATTTTGGACCTGTCAGGCTGTTCACCTTCGATTGTGGTATAGACCATCTTGCCATCAGCCTTCTTTTCGGCTTTTATAGCCTTGAGGGTATCGTTGCAAGGAACCACGGGAATGAGTGCCTCTCGTCCTTCCATGTCGAAAAACATGGACTTTATCATGTTGATTGAGAGTAAGGGACGAACTCCGTCATGAATGGCGACATATGCCCCATTCGGCACTTTTTCGAGGGCGTTACGAACAGAATGGAAACGAGTCAATCCGCCAGCCACTATGGTCTGGGGGCAGGAGAAATTGACATTGAGACAATATTCTTTCCATGGTTCTATGTATTCCTTGGGCAGTACGGTCACGATTTTGATGGCGGGAAGAGCCGCCTTGAACTTCTCAATGGTATGTCTCAGAATTGGTTTCCCGCCTATTTCGAGAAACTGTTTAGGCTTGCTGGATCCCATTCTGACGCCATGACCGCCGGCCACTACAACGAGGTAAAAATTGGTGTTCATAACTTTGCTTAAAATTACCCTAAATTTGTTACTGCAAATTTAGGAAATTTTCGTACTTTTACGGCATTATACGGATAATTGAAATTTAGATAGTAATATGGCATTTTCATTTTTGACACAAGAACTGGCCATAGACCTCGGAACAGCCAACACCGTCATCTTCCAGAATGACAAAGTGGTGCTTGATGAGCCGAGTATCGTGGCGGTCGACAACAATACTGGCAAGTGCATCGCACTTGGTAAAAAGGCTAAGCTCATGCATGAGAAAGTCAATCCAGGCATCAAAACCGTGCGTCCTCTCAAGGATGGCGTTATCGCGGACTTCAACGCCGCGGAGATGATGATAAGGGGCTTTATCAAGCAGGTTAATAGCCAGCATAGAACTCTCTTCACCCCTAACCTAAAGATGGTGGTAGGTATTCCTTCAGGTAGTACTGAGGTTGAAATCAGGGCCGTGCGTGACTCTTCCGAGCATGCTGGAGGTCGTGATGTATATCTGATTTATGAGCCTATGGCAGCAGCCCTCGGTATCGGCCTTGACGTGGAGGCACCTAAGGGAAATATGGTTGTTGATATCGGAGGTGGTACTGCCGAAATCGCAGTTATCTCCCTTGGAGGTATCGTGCAGCAGGAAAGCATCAAGACAGCGGGTGATGAATTCACACAGGACATCCAGTACTATCTGCGTCAGCAGCATAATATCAAAGTCGGTGAGGTAACCGCGGAGAAGATTAAGATCAATGTCGGAGCCGTTATCCAGAACTTGGATGAGGAGCCCGAACCTTACGTTGTAAGGGGTCCTAACCTAATGACCGCACACCCTGTAGAGGCAAGCATCACCTATCAGGAGATTGCTCACTGCTTGGATAAATCAGTAGCTAAGATTGAGTCATCCATTCTTCATGTTTTGGAGCAAACTCCTCCTGAGTTGTATTCCGATATCGTTGAGAATGGTATCTTCCTTTCAGGTGGTGGTGCTCTTTTGAGAGGACTGGCTCAGAGATTCACAGAAAAGGTTAATATTCCGTTCCATGTTGCCGAAGACCCGTTGAAGGCGGTGGCTAGAGGCACTTGCATTGCTCTCAAGAATGTGTCCAACTACTCATTCCTGATGAGATAATGGCCGTAAAGCGGAAAATAAGCGTCATACTACTTAATGCGGCAATCTTCATAGCGATGGAGATTGCTGCTATCGGTATGATTAAGCATAATGGAGAGGCCCAGAATTTCTTTCTTTCTAAGTGGTCTCATGCCGTCATGGCCAAATTGTGGGGCGGTACCGAATCCGTGCGCGATTATTTTCTGCTTCGTAAGCACAATGAAGAGCTGGCTCAGGAGAATTACAACCTTGGTTTGCAATTAAAGCAAGCCCAGTTGCAGTTGGACCAATATCTGACGGAAAACTTCGTTCCAGATAGCAGCAATGTGGTTGGAGGTTTCCTCTATGGCAAGGCTACCATAGCGAAAATCAGCCGCAACAAGCAGCACAACTACATCATCATCGACAAAGGACGCAAGGACGGAGTCACTTCGGAGACCGGTATAATCACTCCTAGCGGAGTCATAGGCATCGTGGATGCCGTGGGAGAAAATTATTCTTATGCGGTTTCGCTTATGAATACCAACTTGTCGGTAAGTGCCCGAATCGGTAGCGAAGGCGGTGTCGGTCCCCTCTCATGGGATGGCAAGTCCACCAATGGTGCGGTTTTGAAAGAAATCCCGCTACAGGTAAAATTCCATGCCGGCGATACCGTATATACGAGTGGCTATTCGAATATTTTCCCCTCCGGCATTCCGATAGGAGAAATCGAAGGGTCTAAGATTGTGAATGGTGCCACATATGATATTCAGGTGCGCCTATTCCAAGATTTCAACTCGGTGCGCTATGTCACCTTGGTCACAAATGTGGGTAAGAAAGAGATAGAAGAATTGGAAAAAGCGGAAGAGAAAGAGGAAGAATAATGAGAACACAATTTTTTCTCAAATATATCCTGTTCGTTATTGCTCAAATGATTTTGGGCAACTATTTCCGCTTTACGCCATATGCGATGCTGACCATTCTTCCGGTGCTGGTGCTATGTCTACCATCGAAATATAATACAACGGTGGCTCTTCTGATAGCTTTTGCTACGGGACTGGCGGTAGACCTTTTGATGGAAGGCGTATTGGGCCTCAATGCTCTGGCTTTGGTGCCGGTGGCTTTGATCCGTAAGGGCTTGTGCAAGATCATTTTCGGCTTGGAATATGACAATACGCAGGAGAACTTCTCCATAGCCAAGAACGGCGCGCCAAAGGTCATTTTCGCCATATTCATTGTTACAGCACTCTTCCTTGCCATATATATTTTGGCGGATGGATTCCAGGTCAGACCTCTCACTTTTAATCTGATACGCTATGGCGTTTCGCTGGTTGCCAGCACCCTGCTATCCATTCTCGTTGTGGAAATTATCTCAGCAGACGACAGGAGATAAAGAATGAAAATTGAACGCTCACATAAACTCATCATAGGCCTTTGCGTGGTGGCTCTCGTCTTGTTGGTAAAGCTTTTTTCCATACAGATTCTGGACGATAGCTACAAAATCAACGCGTCCAACAACTCCATGGTCTACGACATGATTTATCCGACTCGTGGAGTGATCTATGATAGAAACGGCAAAATCATAGTGGGCAACAAAGTGGCTTACGACATCATGGTGACGCCGAGGGAAGTGACTGAGTTTGACACGCTGATGCTGGCGGAGGCGCTGGACACTTCTGTGGATGTTATCAAAAGCAAGATGGCGGAATACGCCAAAAATAGAAAGAGAATCGGCTATCAGTCCCTTGTGATGTTCAAACAGATTCCGGTGGAAAGCTATATGAAGTTCACAGAACTGCAGTATAAATTTCCAGGATTCAAGGGGCAATCCCGAAGCGTAAGATATTATCCCATAAACGCTGGCGGTAATCTTCTGGGGTATGTTTCAGAGGTTGACGAGAACTATATAAAGAAACACCCTGGGGAATACCGTTCCGGCGATTATGCGGGAAAAACCGGCATTGAGGCGGCCAGAGAGAAGGATTTGAGGGGCGAGAAGGGCTATCACATTTACCTTCGCAACTCTCATAACCAGATTGAGTCACGCTACAAAGATGGCGAGATGGACAAAGAGGCCGTCCCTGGGCATGATATCTACACCACCATCGATGCCGATTTGCAGCAATATGGGCAGATGTTGATGCAGAACAAGGTTGGTAGTGTTGTGGCCATTGAGCCCAGCACAGGCGAGATTTTGGCCCTTGTTTCCAGTCCTGGTATTGATGTGGAAATGCTGTCTGACATTGGCAAACACTATGGCGAGATTATCAATGACCCGTATAAGCCGATGTTCAATCGTGCGGTGCAGGCCCCTTATCCTCCTGGTTCCGTTTTTAAACTCGTGAATGGTCTTATCGGCCTCGAAGAGGGCGTCTTGCAGCCATCCTATGCCTATCCGTGCAACAGGGGTTATTATTATGGAAGTCGTCGTCTCGGTTGCCATGGTCATCGATCCCCTCTGGCCCTCGAAGAGGCCATCATGATGTCCTGCAACGGCTATTTCTGCTATGTTTTGAAGAATATCCTTGAGAATCGAAAATATGGTTCTATCGAGGAGGCATTCGATAAGTGGAGAGCCTATGTGACGAGTTTCGGTTTCGGTCGAAAACTGGGTAGCGACTTCCCCGCCGAGTTGGGTGGAACCATCCCGACATCAGCCTATTACGATAAGATGTATGGCAAAGATGGTTGGCGTTTTACCTCCGTTATTTCGCTTTCCATCGGACAGGGCGAAATCGGTGTTACTCCGCTCCAGATTGCCAATCTTTGTGCTACTGTGGCCAATCGCGGCTACTATTATATTCCTCATATCGTGAAGGAATCCGAGGGTGTGGAGTTGGAGGATAAATTCAAGGAGAGGCAGTACACAATGGTGGATACCACCAACTTCAAAAAGGTCATAAAGGGCATGTGGAGGGCCGTAAATAGCGGTTTTGGTAGTGGTGGTACGGGTAGTATCGCCCATGTGGATAGCCTGAATATTTGCGGTAAGACGGGTACGGCTCAGAATCCTCGTGGAGCCGATAACTCGGTGTTTATTTGTTTCGCGCCAATGGATAATCCAAAGATTGCCGTGGCGGCATATATAGAGAATGGTGGTTTCGGTGCCACTTGGGCCGCGCCTATCGCCTCGCTGCTGATTGAAAAATATCTGAAAGGCGAGATTAGTTCGGGGCGTAAAGGTCTGGAGGAGAGAGTCATGGAGGGTAATTTGATGTCTCGAGTCAAAAAAGACTAGTTGATGGAAGAGAGACTTAAAGGTCGTAGCATGAAGCAGTCGTTTGACTGGAAGCTGGTGATAATTTACCTGCTTCTGGTTCTTATTGGCTGGGTGAATATCTATGCTTCCATCCATTCTGCTGGTCCGACATCGATTTTCGATTGGGATTTTCGTTGCGGTAAGCAGTTTATTTGGATTATTACGGCATTCTTTCTGGCCCTGACCATCCTTTTCGCGATACCGCCTAAATTGTGGGAAAATAGCGCTGCGCTGCTGTATATTGGGGTTTTATTCCTTCTTGTCGCCGTTATTTTTCTGGGTATCGAGGTGAAGGGTTCGAGGTCTTGGTTCGAGTTCGGACCGGTGCGTTTTCAACCGGCCGAAGTGTCCAAGATTACGACTTCGCTGCTGCTGGCATATGTCATGAGTGCCCAGACTTATAAGCTGTCCAATCCGAAGAATTTCCTTGTCACCGCGGCCATTATTATTCTGCCGATGCTGATTATTCTGGCGGAGAGCGAGACTGGTTCGGCGCTGGTGTATGTTGGTTTTATTTTCGTGCTTTATCGCGAGGGGCTTTCCGGCTGGTTTATCTTCTTTGTCGGGCTGGTCATTTTGATTTTTATAATG
>Ga0181612_110000_pt1 | contig 14661 bp, 10 predicted proteins | sample HoacroProtozoa21_FD_119630 | JGI IMG/M metagenome (GOLD analysis project Ga0181612, IMG submission 119630) | Hoatzin crop microbial communities from Cojedes, Venezuel. Combined Assembly of Gp0051906, Gp0051904, Gp0051908 | reverse complement strand
TGCTATTTTGTTTTGTGTATTCTCCTCATCTGTATCGTTGTTGTCACTATTTCCTTTGTTTGCTGTTCTGTTAAACTGCCCTTATCCCGACCCACCAGTTTCTGTCTGTTTCTTTCCATTCCCCTCCGCACCCCAGCGGGGGGAGGGGCGGCCACGTGGCACTTTCGCTGCCAGCCGCAGCCAAACTATAACACTGCCTGTAGAATGACCATGGATAATTCTTGTCAACTCCTTCTGCCTCACTTTCCCCTCCTGTAATGCGTTGATAAAATTCCTGCACTCCTTCAAACACTTTGAATTCGTGGATATAAAGTTTCATGTAAAAGCTTTGTATAACATTTGTCTACCACAATGTACAGTCACAGTGTAGAAAAGGCTGAGATCTATTACTCTAAGACAAGCCAAGATGATGTTTTATCCAACTCATGTCAAGTTTCTTTCTCTCCTTCATTCCTCTTTTTCTTCTTTCTTCTAGGTGACATGAGTTCTACAAGTTTCTTAGCAAAACAGGTAGTGGTCTGCTCTGTCTCCATTTACAGAACAGTCGTTGCCCAACTGCACTTAGGTACTGAAATTTAATGCAGACCTTCATAACTTTCCACACAGGAGATTTTACTGAACTTGACATATTACTGTTTCTTTTTAATATGTTACTCTTTTCAATTAATGTCAAGCTATTTCACAGGAACAATGTAATCCATTAACGGGATTCATGATAAATGTCCAGACCATTTAGCTCTCATAGAATCAAATGTGTGCATGCTTTCCTGGTATCACTAGCTTCCATTTTTCCCCATAGCTTGCAATCTGTTGTCCTCTTTCCTAGAAGCAACCCTCTACCAGTCTCTACCGCAACTTGTTCATAAGAAAAAAAGCCCAGTCCTAGAAAGATAGAAAATTAATCCAGTAGTGTTAGGAAAGATTTTCCTCTGTATAACAATTTCATTTGTATTATTTTTCTGTATTAATTTTGCACCCTGGGTGTATGTTACCATAACTGGTCTATTAGACTGTTCATACATTAACTATCTAACAATACATTATTGATTCCATATATATGGTGTATTCCTTTCTGCCCAAAACAAGATATTGATTGTAACACAACAAACAGCAGAGCACCTTCTGGCTGATATCCATAAAGCATATTGTGGAAAAAGAACCCAATTTCACATTAGCAGGATTTTATTGTGTGACAGCTGCCTGGGAAGAATTGTTTGTGATGCATGTCAACACAAAGGCAATAGGTGCATTGCATTCATATCTGCATAGTAGGTGTATCTAATGCAGCCTAATGAAGCTTTGTACAGGTAAACAACCTGAAGCAACCATTCTTATAGCTAGTATTCTTCTCCAGCACTAGTGCAAAAAATGTTGATTCTATGTTAGCAACACGGGCCCTTGCAGTTTTTCACCTCAATGCAAACAATTTATAGTTCAGCCACCACAAATAAGAGTGATCTCTTGTAGAATACTTTCGATTTACAAATCAAAGCACTCTTTAGTTAGGAAGTACCTAGAGTTGTATTTTTCTCTAGCACCATCTAAGTGGGAATAGACCCTCATTCAACTCTGAATAGAAACTGCATGTCCTGCTGTTTAAGTGTTTAAATGCAAACCAAAGTCTCAATATTTAGACATTCTGAGTTCAGTATTTTGTCTGAACCTACATCCTTGCTGGAGTTTAGTCTCATTAATGACTAAAACATAGAAACTTCAGCCTAAGTGAAGGTGAACATACATTTAGAAAGGCCTATTAGCATTAACCATGTAGGAAGTCAGTATTGTTGATATTAAATCATTAGGAAGCTGGTGCTTCTACATTCAGAATGTGGTAGGAGATTAATGACACATTTCATTAAAAATCATCTTTTTCATTTAAAATATTTACAGTTGTAGAGTTTGATGCAAAAATAAATTAACTTTTCATAAAAATATTTGTGAAAAAATGTTTTTTTTTCCAGCAGACCATATTACCATTTTCTCAGTAGTTATAACAAGGAATACCAGCCAGGGACAAGCTGGTTGGAAGAAAGGTCCAGCAACAAGAGGGTTTGTAGCATATTATTTATAACCTAAGCCTCCACTCTCCTAAAAGGAAGTTTTATTCATTGTCTCTCACTGGAATTAATCAATGTTACGAATTTGTCAGGAAAACATGTGACTGTGTGAGTATGGCACTGAACAGGGAGGCAGAGGACAGAGATAATTCTTACCACTTTATGATCAGATGGTAAAACTGTATTGATTTCTGTGAGGTCCACACACTGCCCTCGATTATGATTTTCAGCTCTACAACTGCCTCCCTTATGACAGTGGGTAAACTCTGTTTTATTATGCTTCTCAGCCTCCTAGTTTGCTTGTTGGCCTGTTGGTACTGTGAACTCAAGAAGGCTAAGGCTGTTTCCTGTGATGAATTTAACAGTTATTGTCATATGGGGTACTGAGTTAAGACAAGTTCTCTAAACGCTGCTGCAGTATAAATAGAAGTGACTACATATCACACCTTGATAGCAAGTTTTTCTAGGTTTTTCCAGTTTCTTATGTAACTGGAGCTTGCTTACATGCCCTTCATATTTTCACCACGCACCATGCTCCTTACATGTGTTTCAGTGTCTTGTTTTTTCTGGAAAAAAATTTTATTGCTGGCAGGGACACTAGGTGAATGTTTACATTGGCAGCAATGGACATCACTTCCTAAGAGGATTTTCATTAAAGAAAAATAATTTTTCAAAAGCTTAATCCTCCTACTGTGCCATCAATTTGCTGCCGTACACAGAGCCTTTAGCATGGCACTAGAATGAGGACATCTGATCCAAGCAAAAAGGAATCTTCCCAAAAGATTTATGATTCAAAATCAAATTCTTAATTACAGGCCTTGAAATCTGATGTTTCAAAGCAGCTTTCACATTCCGTGTTACATGCTCTCTTTATGCTCCTGGAAAACACGTTTTTCTAATTGAGGGTTATTGTGAAATCTGATGAACATCAGAGAATTATTCATTTTAAATACAAGAGGAAAAGAATGGGCTAGTGTATGCAGGAGAGGACAGGAGATTAGAACTACAGTTGCACTAATATTTTGTTGGTGGTGGTACTTCTAAAATAGCAAGAACAAATTAGTCTCAGTTCATTCACAAATCAACATTTTCAGTCATCGTGAAGTTGAAAGGAAGCACCTCTTCAAGGCAAACAGTGTCATCTCTGATCCAAACCAAATGTTGTAGTTAGATTTGACAAATAATAGTTGTTTCCTTAATTCAAAAAATAAAAATAAGGTATATTCCAAAGTTTAGAGGAATTATATTCTCGAAAATGGAAACTTCATTTTAGGGCAATGAAAAAGAACATTTAATTTTTTTAAAGCAGGAATGCAGCTTCACAAATGAGTAGAGAGATGACACGGAAGCAAGATTTTTTCAGAACACAAATCTGCTTGATATTCAGCCAAAAAATTTTGTCAAACTCTGAGGCAACCTAAGCATGGTTTGTCACTGGAAGAGCTGACAATACCAAGCTCTGAGGTTCAATGCTAGTTCTAGAAGTGACATGAAAGATTTCACTAGGGAGAGTCAGTCTTTGAGATTTCACCTTTTGGGTTCGGCCTTCACACATTTTGTGCCTATAGGAACTCCCACTTCACAGACATTCTGTGCTGTGCCAGAGGTAAGGGGGAGCAGGGACAGTTGTAGGGATTTTCTGTGCAATTAGTTTAAATCCTTTAAGAACTCTGAGCAGCTAGACATAAACTTACCAACATGGGAAAAAAGGGCACTTCCTACTATATCTTTCATAAGCTACATTTTGTCACAGTTCAGAGATGAGTTATATCATCTGTGCCCTCATTTAATCATTTAGTAACACTTTATTTATTTTAGTTATTTACTTTACTTATTTGTGCCAACCATCTCATTGCATATCTGATATTACAACCTGGAGTAGGACAAGCTTCATATTTGTGAGAAGCTTTGAGATCCTTAGATAACAATAGATTCATAAATTTTGGTAATATTTACCTAAAACCATTACAGTTTACGTCACATACGAACACCAGAAAGCATCTAATCCATGTCTGCTCTGTATAGGGATGTTACTCTTTGTCTGAGTCTGAAAATGGCAACCACTCTTACGTAGACATGGAAATTAGGACATCACAAACTTCTTTATCTCTCAAGTCACTCTTAGATTCAGAAAGGAGTCTTCCCATGAAATGTCCTTGCATCGGATAGATTCAGTACTGGACTGATGAATCAGAGTAAATGCTTTGACACAGGAACAATCCAAAGTTCCTGTGGTGTTCCTATGACTATTTCGTGTGAATGCCAAAAAAGTGTAGGCATTCCAGTTTTGACAAATTAAAAGTTGTCTCAGAAATATCAAATTTAAACTATGGATACAATTGATACCATCAGAAACCCCAGCTGTAATTGCAGTGTGTTCACTAGAAATGGTGGAAGAGTTATCCGGAGTCTAGTCCACCAAGTTTCATCCACAAACTGGTTTACTGGCAAACACACACATTTAATTCTCTAAGGGGAGCCTTGCAATGCAACCCCTTTTGCAGTCCATAAAATCTATTGAACTGGACACAGCAAGCTGTACAAGAAATGTCCAAGCAAAATGGAAACAGGACACTCAAGTTAAGTAAAACGTAAGTTAAAAGCCACACAGCTAAACATACTGTCACCAAGTGCACAACTTGGTATTCCTTTGCCAGTAACACCAAATCATGACCCAATAGCAAGGGGCTACACAACGTGATAACTTCTGGCACCTCCAAACTTCTTGAAGCAAACTTGATTTTTGCGTGATGTTATCTACTGAGATATGTTCTATGTTTTTTGGTCACAGAAAATATCTTTCTTTTGTATACCTTAGAACACTGAATAACGAAACACATTGTTGGCCCAGTCTTTTTGGTGCCTACTTGGCTTGCCATCATGTCAACTCTCTATAGTCTCTTTAAAATTGTTCACAAAAAATCCTTTGGTAATAAACTTTAATCATGGGAATGAAATGTATCCATACACAGTAGTCAGCCAGGCTAATTAGAAAACACGTGATAAGGAATCATGTTTAAAATCACATGTTGACCCACTTTAACTTTCCTTTGTTTCTGGCTTTGCTAACACTAATAGCCCAGTTTCCAATTTGCTTTGTTCTAAGCCTGATCCACGTCCACAAACAAAGTAGCTAAAATGGATCTATCTGTCAATATGAGCAAAAATAGATCTATCTTCATGCAAACTGTGTTTTCCTAATTTTGCACAAATTTGTTTCATGACAGGTGGGTCACTACTGCTTTCCTGTCAAGATAGGTTTCTTTAATTCTTCCTGTGTTAATTCAGCATCATAGAATTATGTTTGACAGACACCCTAAAACGTCAGAGATGCTGTCTTTACTCACACTTTCTTATGTTATCCTCTGCTAAGGTTCAACACATGGAGGATAAACAACAGAGTTAAAGTTATACTGTACATTAGCTGCAGAAGTGAGACTAGCATCCATGCCAACCCCCTGAATCCATGCACAAAGAATGGACAATACCACTTCCAAACACATTAATGAGAACATAGCTGTGTTGCAGACACATAGTGAATATGAGGAAAATGCTTTTTTTCTATTATGATCTAGGGTCCAGCTGTGGGGGCAGAGATTTAAAATGGTGCATTAGCTGTAGGGTTTCCAAGATCTTTTTAACAGTCCAGATTCGAAGTATTGGCATGTGACAAACCAGACCGTAAAATAAAAGCTATGTGTCAAAGTCTAGTGGGGACTAGTTTCCTCTGTGCTCCTTGGATCCTCCTTAAATGAAAAGGCACAATGTGGGGAGTGTCCTTTTCCTTTATGGATATTTTTCTTAGCTGAGACAAACTGGAGAGATAGTGTTGCTTACCACTTGGACACCTAATATTCTTTATGCTTTTGCTAGAGATGTGTGGTTTTGACAGCTGCAGAATTTAAAAAGGCTATTACCACCAACTATCAGGTATTAAACAAGATTATGCTTGTAAAATAATACAAGCAAAGTTGGGGGTGAACAAAGAACTTAGATGTTTTGTCTGTTTGTTTTTAAAGGACCCAGGGAAAGTGGGTGGTCCAGTGTTGGAAAGACTGTACAGCAAGATCCAATTCAGTCATTCACCTTGAAAGTTCAGAGGCGGGTGGTCACCGATCGAGTTAAATGAGCATATGAGCAAAAATGAGCATAGGTAGAGAGACAAGTCTTTGCAACACTGCGTAGGATACACTGAGTACAACTGACTTCTCAGAATTTCTAAGAACTTTGTATGAACAAAGCCAACTATATTAGTTGACTCATTCTCAGGCTCTCTACAGCCAGTGGAAGAACAAAGCTCCCTACAGATGGAAAGTGATTACATAAGTTACAGCATCAAATGAAACAATATCCTCCATCTACAAGCTGTTCAGAAGAACAGATTGCAATTTTATTACTCTAACATCCAGAAACTCCTGGTGTATTTGGTGCTAAACAAACTATTGCTACTCTCCATGGTTTGTAATCTCAGTGAGCAAAGAAAAGGTTCAGTGCCTGGAGAGCAGAAGGATGATGATATTCAATGACTTCACTGAGGTTACACATTGAGTATATGGCAGAACTTGGAACAATACAGTCTTGTCTAATGTCCTTATCAGGACTGGAGGCAGCATACCATGAACAAGGAAAAGACTGACCAGCTTTCCCCCTGAAACTATGATGTATTATCCCTAGGTATGAGGAATGGTATCTGCTCTGAATTAAATCAGATCCTTTTGATTTTTCCAGTTCATTCGAGGAATAGGAATAATCACGCTTTGCTCTGTCTGCCAGCATGTACAGACCCAGTGCCTCAGACTATTTACAAAAATACTGAACTTCGCAGATGGAGGCAATCACAATGCCTCACTTAAATGTTCTGTATCTCCTGTTCATTTGCAGGAAAGGACACAGGCAAATGGAATGGTACACTTTGAATATTCACCTGCTTCCCCAAGCTTAGATTTGTTGGTAAAATGGACTGAAATATAAGCCTCAAGGTAAGCTTTCTCTCTGGGCTTGGCTGTTTTATGTGCTTTCTTCTCAGACATTTTCATCCAAGCTTCAGTTGCTCCTGCCTTAGAGACACTATCCACAGCAATGTGAAGAAGTCTACATTTTAAAACCAGCATGAAATAAGCATGCTCAGCTGAAATCTACCTTTTGCAGGGACCAATGATACCTCTCCAACAAGAAAGGAATAATTGTAAGAAATACACTCATCCCAAAGTTATTTTCAGAATGAACACTCCTGGAGTTAGGATTCAGTTCAGAGCACATGAAGCAGCTTTCAATGCCAGGGAATGGCTCTTTATTTCACCCTAAACTGGCTCTCGATCATAACCATCACCAAGCAGTTATCTGAGTCTGTGCTCTGAACAGGAGAAGGCATAATTCTGGAGAATACTAGAATTCTTGATTCAAACTGAGTCCTTTCTAAACCTCCAGGAAGCTCCAAGCAGCATGCTCAGCCCTTTCTGCCATTCGAATTCACCACCATCATGGTTACAACAGTCTGGAAGCAACACCTGGAATTGAATGGACTGGAACTGATTTGACATTTGTTAGAGAACAAAGTCTTTTAGCCTTCTGTCACCATGGGGTATCAGATCAGCATTCTGTCTTTAGCAGAGTCCTCAGAAGGAGTCAAGACGAATTGTTGATAACAGTTAAAATTGCCCCATAGACACTACTGAACCAACTGTGCTGGTACTAAGGCAACCATTATTTGTACTGTAGCATTGTGTAAGGGCCCCAGTGACTTGCCTGTGCTAGGTACTGTATTTCTTTTCCCCCTCCTGTCCTGCCAAAAAACTCCCCATGCTCACTCTGAAAAGAAGATGGGAGGCTCACAACTACCCTTTAAAAATGTCATCAAATACACTGAGGCCAAGATGATTGATCGGGGATGTCTCCAGCTGTGAAGCAGTGATGTCTGAAAGTTAGAAGCAGAACTGAGCCCAAGACATTTATTTCCGAAGTGAAACTGGGAACTCTCCTGCTGTCTGCCAGTTCCACTCAGACACAAGTATTTCTGACATTTTCTGCAGGAAACAGCTTTGTTGACTGATTGGAACTGTCTTTACCACCTGGCAGGTCAGCCTCAGGGACCTGGAGCCTTTGGGAAACATGCTGCAGTTCCTCGGCAGCACACAGTTTTGTGTGGTAATATATTACAGCCTCCACTGGACACCAGTGATACAGCCCCATTCCTATATACCGCATTTCTAGGACCTTTTGCGTTTCACTTCACGAATAGTTAAGTTCTTTACCTTCAGAAACAGTCGGTTATGTCCAAAGGGAGCCTGAAATCTCCTCCTGCAGAAAGTTCTTTGTGGCAGGCCCCTGTACCCAGGAGAAAATGTTTTGACTTCTGAGGGACAAACCATGATCCTGGGCTCATTACAAGAAAGTAAAAATCTTTGTGTTAAACAGGATAAGGATCCCAGATCATCCTACTTGGCTTGCTTGAAAAACTGATGAACTTACTGCGAAGTTTCTAACCTAGGAACAAAAGCAAATCATTGATAAAGCACACCAAGACCTAAGCCTTTACCAGTATACTTTCTTCCAGACCCAAATGCCTTAAAGATCTTGCAGATGCTCTTGGACTTAAAGCAATCTGCAATGTTTAACTTCAGGCCACCTTTACACATTCACCCAGAGTGGACCCAAGTATTATAAACTGTTTAAGAGACAAAAATTGTAAGTTCATAGTAATCTGCAACTTCTCCAAGCATTTTCTGTCTAATATAGCTATTTTAGTGATAGGTTTTGATCAGCAACGATTTAGAGGATTTTTTTTTTCCTTTGGGCATTTTATTTACTTTGCTGAAAATCCAAGTAGAAAAATATACATATTTATATGTATATGTATATATACAAAACTAAATCGGACATCCAAGCTTTTCCAGAAAAGAGAAATTTCTCATGAACAACTATTTTGGGGGGCGTTACTGTTTTTGGTTTATGACTCTTCACTTTAATGCTTTTCTAACCAAATCAGCATTTTTTCATTAATATTCGCAGCTGGATGCAAAGCCAGTTTTTGTTCTGAGAATTTAACAAAAGAATTTTGAGCAGCTGTACAGTTTTTATTTATTTGCACAGTGGTTTAGGTACATTAATGACAGGCATGAGACTGTAGTGATGAAGCTACTGTATAAAAGCAGGATGCAACCTGCTAATATACAAGTCACAAGTGAAACTGAAAAATGATGAAGCAAGTTTACTAAGCAGTGAATTACAACTTGTTTCTTTAACCAGATGTTGGGTATGTCCAGACGAATAGGTGCAGACAGTTGGGATTTTACTTTACCATACTTCACACAAGCCAGATGGCAGCCAGCTCTATCCAAATGCCATGTAACCTAACAAACATGGCACTGAGCCTGAGCTAATATATCTTACTTCTCAGCACATGGCTTCTGAATTGGACTTCTCTATCTCGCGGGTTCAAAACAAGGGCAAAACAAATGTACAATTGCCTTCACTCACCCATTCAAGCACCCCTCAGAAGAATCATTCCCATGCATTTTCCAAACTGGCTGTGATGCACTACGATGAAATATCATATGAAGACAAAAAATTCAAGACAAAATACCTTTCAATACAAAATCCATGCCAAACCACATTCTGCCCCATTAAAGTGCCTCATTCCCTTTATTTTAGTGAATGCATATTGTCAAAATCAACGACAACCTGCATATACCTAGTTTTCTGGAACTCAATGGTGAGAAAATGTCTCATGGAGAAATTCTGAGTAACGCTACATTTAGTCCATGAGGTGAATTCCCGTGGTAAAAAAATGGTATATTGCTGGTCTGGAACTTTTTGATGGAATGTTTTTTCTTTAAAAATTCTTGAATGTCTTGAAACAAAACTTACTGTGCTTACTATTTCAACAGAAACTTATCTGTGTTCTTAGATCTTAGATCAAATTTCTGGTCAAACCCACACTCTTTTGGGTGGGTGTCTGGATGGATAAGTCACTTGACTGACTTAAAGCTAGGTGTCATGACAGAGGAGAAGCCAAGGCATGCAGCCTGGCATGGCTAAAAGGACTCCCACTATCATGGTTTGTAACAGTTCCTTATGAGCTAAGAGTGAAGGCAACACAGCATTAAATCAAATTAATGCAAAAACTCATACTACCCTAAATAAGAATAGATTATTTGATGAACTCCCTATTTATAGCTTATCTGCTAGGAAGGAATACATAAGCAATTAACTTATTGGATGACTTTTCTTCAGGATTTAGATTTGTAAAGAAAAGTGTTCAGAAGGGAACAAGTACAAACAATAGAGCAAAAATGGCTATTAGCTATTCAAAGCAAGTATGAAAATACTGAAATTAAGAAGGTCAAATTTGCTTTTTTCTATTACTTGGGGTTTTTTCAAAGTGAAGTTTAGGGGTAGAGATGCCCTGCAATAATAGTATGACACTAAGAAAACAAACGTATCATACTGAAAACTATCCTAGCAAACTACAGGAGACGTAGATGTGGAATTAGCACGAAAATGGAATTTGACTGCCAGGAAATGCTGGTGTCACTCAAGTCTACCCTGCAACACTGTATCTGACTCAGAGACAGATTTCAGGAATTTCATTTGCAATTCAGCTTTCATCTACTTCACATCTTTCATGAATCTTCAGGAGTTTTAAGCCATTCTTTTGATCTTCCTGCAACCCTAACAGGTGAAGAAGCATTATTATCCTTATTTTACACATATCAGACTTAGACACAAAGAGCATGAATGAGTCACCCAAGATGACACAGCACTTCAGAGAGAGAACCTAAAACACCAGCCAGGAGACCTGACTGAGCATCCTGTTTTCACCACTTGAGAAAAATTCTTGTTGTAGGAACTGAATGGATGGAAGCCAATTAGCCACCTGTTTCATTGTTTGGCATTTTCAAGACATCTGATGTGTGCTAAGTGGAGCAATGTGCTTCACACATACAGGACCTCCTGCTACTCAAGAAGGCTAAAGTTTCACACATGACCAGCACCTTTCACTGTGTAAAACATAAATTGCACACATTCCGGACTTCCGTTTCTATTAAACAAATGTTTTGACTGGGAGCACTGATTCTGTTTCACCTCTGTTGTTTCTGATTTCCTATTGCTGTTTCCTTTCTTACCACTCCTCTTCCTCTTCCAACACTGGTGCCAACACACTGGCCACACACACACAGAGGTCATGGTTGCTAGTAGCCAGCTGGCAGGTGGTGGATATTTTTCTTGCAGCATATGTATGTGTGGATGACTGCTCTTGCTGCGTGACTGACTTCGTTGCTGGCAGTGCTTTTGGCTGGGATATACTCTCTGGCATTATTTTCGTTCCAGACCTTTGATGGGCTGACTCTCCTGTTTCGTTCTCCCAGACAGTATATTTCAATATTCCCTTTTTTTCAGCTTGAGACAGTGATGGCTGTGTGGGTGTCTTTTAACGATGTTTGCACAGCTCCAGGCCTTTCTGTCACTTTATACAGCTGTGAAGAGAACTGTGGTGTGTAGTTATCTATGTGTGTATTCATGCAATGCTGTTCATGGTTATGTGCCTCCCACTTCTTGTATGTGAATTTGCTTCTGTATGTGCACGTGTGCATGCATGGTCCTATGCCCTCCTGATTTTGTGAGTATGCCTGTGCATATGTGCATATACTTCCATTGGTGTGTCCATTTGTATAGTCTGTGTATACCTGAATATGCATATTTATCAATGTGAATGGATATGTGTCTCTCTACGTACCCTATCCTTTTAGTACACACAGAAAAAAAAAATCAAAAGCATTATTAAAGTTTCAAAGTTGAACATCAGACATGTGAAATTATTTTAATTCAGTTTGCTTGCTCAACCTGAATTTTGACTCTGTGTATGTATATCCCCTAAAATAATTTAAAATGACATCTATAGATTTCTAATTAATTCAGTGCTCAAGGCAGACCTGCTGTAGGAAGGCTGCATGGCAAAGGAGTCTTCTGCCTCATGTATTGCAAAAGCTGGTTGCTTTTTAGAGAGTGAGGCAGATGATTACAAAATTATGGTACTCTGGATCCTTGATCCCACATGTCTCATCCCTCCAGATTTCCCTTTGCAGTGTCTCTACATCCTAGACTTGGTCACATTGCCTAGTTCTTTATTCTGATCTCAAACTGATTTTCTAGCAATTAACAGCTTTCACTACCTCTCCATCTCGTCTCTTTCCAAACTAGCCACAGTGTCAGCACCAGAACTGCTAATGTAAGTTCCTTCTGCATTTTGCATCCTCCAGTTACATGCCCACATTATCTAATCCCTTCTTTTTCATAAAATATCTAAACAATTTTCAATTCATGTTACTTCTACCTTCATTGTTAATGTGCAAAACATGCATACAGTGTGCAACATTTGACAACCATAACAACAGGCAATTGTCAAGAACATAAGAATAAAAGTAAATTTCTGCTACAGTTCAAGATTCCTGTAATACCCAAAGGACAGACAGAACAACTCTGTTTTAGGAGCTCAGAGAAAGTAAAAGTGACTGAAGAGAGAAAAGTGAAATGCAATGGCCTTAATATATGATGGTACACTCAAACAGTAGTGAATGTTTGCAAAGTGGTAAAGGACACATAACAGCAAGGTATATTCCTGAAACATCTTGTTACAAAACGAAGTATTATTTTCTAAATGCTAAACTCTTTAATTCTTGCTGGCAATGTATTTTTGTTGAATGATGAAAATGACATATATGTGGCACTGGTAAAACGTGACATCAGTCAACAAGAAATGCTTACAGATGCACACTGTGTACTACCTGATGAGGGGAAGACAAAAGAGAAAAGGAATCCTCAGTTCTGTAACCACAGCTAGAATACTCAGGAAAATATCCTGAAGAGACCACTAGAGCCTCACCTCGGAAACGTAGTAAAAAGAGAGGAAACCACGATAGGTAAGGGCAAAGTAGCCCATGAATCTTATCTACAGAAGCAAAACTGAATGCCAAAGTAAGAACATACAAATACAGTCCATAGCTTATCATATACATGTAGCTAGGTGATTACCTCTAAGTGCTGTCAGGAACTGTAAGCATATAGCTCAACTCAGTATTTATTGAAATTAAAGTAAAATACTCCTAAAGAGTCTTAAAGGTATTGGATAAGTACCACGACTTTTTTTTACTGAATACACTTCCATGGGCTAGTCTGAGACCTCAGTACTATTTGAGCAACTAGGAACTTTACGAAATCAATGTCAGTTCTGAGTATGCCAGACCTAGATTTTAGTGCTCTACACACTTGTAGTCACCTGATAGCAAGTCTTTTCCAGAAATCTTCCACTTGTCAGTCCCACTGAAGGAATGGAGACGTATGCAATGTATTATAGCTCACAAGACAATTACAGCCAGCCAGTACAGTTACACTGGCAAGAAACTTCCAGTGCTAAGTATGTGGTTCAATAGAGAAAGTGTTACTGGCTAAGCTGCACCAATGACATTTAAAGAAACATTCAGGCTATTCTACTAGGCTTTTTCAAAAGAGAAATTACTTATGTTTACTCTGGAACATTTTTGAGAAACTTTTCCTGCTCATATGTTACTATTAAACCATACAAGTTTTCCTACTACTACATAGCCATTTTCCTTTACCCTTGAAAGTATACTGGAAATAGAATTGTTCAGAATGTAATATAATTTTGTTGTCATTACTATTAAGAATACATTTCACTTTCTACTGAAGATCTGTTATTGTAATTCATGCTGCACTAAATGTGTTCCAGTTGCTAAAAAATACAGATTTCAGGAATCAGAAGTGGGAATGACCACCCCAATCAGAAGTGCAATCTATTCAAAATTAGAGGCTGGATGTATATAAAATAACTATTTTCAACTAACTTCTTGATTTATGAGTATTTTTACCAATAACTAAATTGCTAGAATCCCTAACAAAAGGTAAACACAAAATTACACAAACTATGCCTTAATTAAGTCTCGTTTCTAATACTTAAATACTATGTCTGGAACTTCTACCATTATCCATTGGCTGTAATAGTGATGCATCTGTGCATTAGAAACATTAGTTAACTCATATTTCTGAAGTAGTTTATGAACCTAATACTAAAATATTTTTGTATTTTTTTCTTTTTAAAGAGAAAGCCCTTCTCTTCAGTTTTGTACAGCATTATCTCCAAATTAAAATTCATTATGCAGGGAATTTTTAACATATACCCATATAACTCCCTCCAATTGTTTTACTTCAACCAGTTGGCCAAAAATTAATTCAAAATAGCAAAAACTATCATTGCTCTATTTTTTTCATACCTGTTTAAAATTTTAATGGAATTTCTTAGAAAACCTATTTTTTTTTAATTTCTAGCCAATCTAGATTAGACAGAGCTAGAATTTTCAGTTCACAGAACACACCTAACCACATAACTTGCTTTCATTCAGATCTTCCCACCACATTAGCTGCTGTTTTACAGGCATACCCCCTAATGCCAAGTCCTGAGCATTCAGTCTCCTTTGACCACTTGCTGACCTGTCTAATGCCACAGGGTTAATTATTTTATTGCTGCAATTGATAGCTATAAGCTCTTCAGAAGGGATAGGCAAGGAAGGAGAGACAGTGGGGTGGCTCT
>Ga0181612_173173_pt1 | contig 14663 bp, 3 predicted proteins | sample HoacroProtozoa21_FD_119630 | JGI IMG/M metagenome (GOLD analysis project Ga0181612, IMG submission 119630) | Hoatzin crop microbial communities from Cojedes, Venezuel. Combined Assembly of Gp0051906, Gp0051904, Gp0051908 | reverse complement strand
CTTTTTAACTTTTAATGAGACTTATAGCGTGTGCTGCTGTTTAAATGGTTATCCTTTTCTGAATAAACAATTCTCTTCAAAACTATATCTGTGCAAATCTTACATCCTCTGGGGACTCTATTAACACAAATGAAATATCACCAATAAATAAAATTGTTTTACTAATATTTCAACTTGTGTCTCTTTGATGTCTGTTTAAACCAATTTATATTCCAGACAGAACTCATAGATATTTTTATAATTTCTTATTGCTGTAATTCCAAACTTTTAATATAAATTAATTAACATGAATTCCACAAGAGTATCTCCCAGGTATATTATTTTCATTTCACAGTTGTTAAATTGAGGCACCAAGACTAAGAAATATGACCAAAGCCTAAAGAAAGAAATTGAAAAGATCATAATCCATATCTCCAAAATTTCAGGCTAAAGGTTCACTTTAACAGTGTTTTTTTATTTGGTTTTGTATCTTTTTGAATGCAGGGTAGAATATCCCTAACCAAATGCTTAAAACTTAGACTGTTTGGGTTTCAGACTGTTTCTCTTCCAGCATACATTACTTGTAATATCTTTATATTCCTTGGAAAAAGACAAAATCTCTTTGTACAAATATCTATCAGGTTACAGCACACACAAATCCAACAATTAGTCAAATTCCAAGCTGTTCTATTTAAATATTTTAACATCATAATATTTAAAATAATTCATATTTAAAAAATGGAACAATAGATTTATATTAGCGGTACTGTTTCTACTCCTTCACTTGAGTGAATGAACTACACCCATAATCGTGCTGCTGTTACAAACCTGTCAAAAACTGCAGGAGAAAAAGCAAATTTTCCTTTTTATTAATAAAAAATTCTTAAGTCTCTAAAGTTCCAACAGCAATTACAGTTGTATAAGAGAGGTACATACTGCTTTTCTGAGTTGGCTGTGTATTTCACCATCAGCCACTATTTTTCAGAGTGTGCTGATCTGGCCAATCGGTTCCTCACAGTACAGGGGGTGAGGGAGAGCCGAACCTCCTGCAGACACAAGCTCAACACGCTCTTCTGGACAGAGGAGCTACAGAGCTACCTCCAGGGTACTGTCAGAGAAACACCGTTTAAGCACTTTTTCTCCCTTCATCATCTAGGAGAGGATTAGAAATTGTGAGTTAGAGACTTTGATGTGAAGCTAGGTCATTTCCAGGTATGGAAATCCCCATTAAAAGGAGACATGAAACATGAGGACCATTCCCTGTGCTTGCAGAACGCAGTGCAGATAATTTTGAAGTTTGTAGGACTGTCCCCATTTCACAGAAAACAAAATCCTGACATCCCTCCCTGAAAGTAACTGTTGAGAAGACACTGCTGTTCAAGTTCATTTCTTCAGGAGAGCATGGTGTAGCCCAGACTAATTATGTACTCTTACGGGTTGCTGGGGTTTAGTTCAAAAATAATTTTCCTGTTATCTACTCTTTAGAGTACACAAACAATCATGCACTTGGGTGCAGTGATAGGGTAATTAATGCGTATTGTAATTAAACAGGCATTTGCCATAGAAGAGAAACCTTTACATGATATGCACACTGTAAATAAGTGTGTTTGTAAAAATTCCATAGCACTTGTTAGACTTGGTCTCTCACTTAGGGAATCCAACCTCACTTGCCTTAATTAAATCACAGCTCTCCTGACAATTTCCTGTTCTTTGTCTGGTTACTGTTTCTACTGCATGTTACTACAGTCTGTGCAAAACTCAGTCTATAGATTGTACAATTTTCCCTAAAGCCACCATATTTAGTTTTCGTCACCTTTCTTTCAGTTTCTCCTTAGATTTTACTTTTTCTAGCAGAATAACAGTGATAACTGGTAAACTTTGAAGAACAGTATGTGTTTCCAGATTCAGGAATATGAGATTATAACAGGCAATTAAGCCATTTCATGCTCTCCATAAAGATATTCAAGCGCCTCCATATCCCTCTGTCCACCTCCTTTAAAACTCAGATAGTTTTCGCTCTTAACCTTGGCACTTTACCAGCCAATTCCTTAACTGCTTGTTTTCCCATAAGCTAGATACTCTGTTAGCCTTTCTAATGGGAAATTTGTCTCTTGCTGGCATTAGTTGCTGTCTCCTCAGAGAACAGGTGGGGAAATAATTCATCCACAATTCTTCAATATCCACCTTCTATCTAAACCAAACAAAGATCTATTTCAACTTTTCCGCTGCCATCATAATGAACCTTTTACTCCATAGATATGCTCTTACAATTTCTGTTAAATCACACTTTTTCTTTCAGTTCCACTTTTTCTTCAGGCTACTCCACTGCAAAATTTACAGGCTTCCTTGCCTATGACTTTGTACAGTTCTTTTGTATGTCTGAACACTTCTTGTGCCTGTCTCCAGTATTTTTCCACTGCTAGGTTTGGTGCAGTTGTTACCAGATTTTTGAATAAGCTACATATTCTGTGACTGCATTTCCTGAATTTGTCTCAAAGGTATACTGCTAAACAAGGATTTAATCTTACTCTTTCACTTTTGTGTTCTGTTTACAGTTTGATTTCATGTAAGCCATGATTTTCTAAATTAATTGAATTAATGTCCTTTTTACTTCAAATGCCTGGAAGCATTTAGTGTAGATAAATTAATTCCAATTTTCAAAACAAAATTCCTATTTTATATAAGAAAGATATAATGGTCTGACCCCAGTGCAGCTTATCTGTGTGTGCTGTACTACCGTATTTAGTACAGGCTGGCATTTTGCATTGTTTAGAGTAGCCTTTGCTTGTAAAGCACATAGCCTTCAAGAAACAATGTACTGTAACCTGTTCTTCCCCATCTGCAGCCTGCTATTCTGGAACCAAATGTTCTGATGAAATATACGTCTCTATTAGAAACCTGTTCCTGCAGTTGCAATGATGATACAGCGATGTAGTTGGTTAGCATGGGTCTTCATTGAGAATCTCATGACCAGCTCTTGCAGTCTAAGCCGATGGATGGCCAACGTTGTGCTGTAAGCAAAGTCACTTCCAGTAAAACACACGGCTTTTGAATATTTCTGAAAATTTTTGTCCTGAGGTGTTGTGAGCATTTTACACTTTTCCGTAGGTTTTGAACTACTGGTTCCAGTTAAAACTAGTTGGAAGCTTTTTAATGTTAATCTTTCAGTTTTTGCTTTTTTAAAATTAATTTTACAAGTTTTAGAGTTTGGGGGCTTGGTTAAGTAGTTAGAACAAGTCTTAAACTAGTAGTTGTCCTGAGACATATGACTTCCTTGGAATTTTACCTACTCACAACAAGAGAATTTGGCCTTTTACGTAGGTGGAATTCTGTTTGAGATCGCTATATCCTGTTTATACTCCAGGGAAGAATTTGACTGTGTGGATTAGAGAGGGGTAGGAATCTAGTTTTGTTTCTTAGTACAAATCAGTGAGACTTCAGATCCAAATGTAGTTTGCAAAGAAGTTGGACACCATTTGTTTTTTAAGCTTCTGCTTTGGTGTTTTTCATTAAAGTAGTATAAATGTAGAGTTGTTGCGCTTTACTCAGATTTATGAGAATGTCATAGAGCTCAACTTTTTCCAATTAACATTACAATTACATCTATAGAAGTGTTTTAGAAAGACCATTTAGAAATGCTTTGACAGAAATTTAATGTACAGCTCACCACTACAGCAAATCACACTAGGAAAGACAGTTTGGAATTATGTCCACTTTGAATCTTGTCTACTGATTTTGGCTGAACAGTCACAATGATTACCTTCCAGAAAATTCAGGCACAAATTGTCAATGTATGTTCCACCAGCTTTCTCCCTCTTTGATTGGAAAATACAGCTCAGCAGACAGAAAGTGGCACCTATAAAATTGTACTCACATGCACTTCAACTACACAACAATCTCCACTGATACACTCTCCTTCTACAGCTCATTTGCAGCCTTGATTGAAAATAATGAAGAACTAACATACATGAAATTCTTTAGAATATTTTATACTTTATTCTTTACATAGGACACTTAAATTTGGTCTACTATTATACTTAATTACGTCTCTTCAGTTCAAGTGATGCGCACCGAACCACATCACTGAGCTACACTGAGCTACGCCTTTAGCTCAATGCTGGTGCCCTGCCACAGGGCTTGGACCCCAGCTCCAGCTGGTGAAAGTGGACTGATGGTTGGAGGCCCTGACTGAGAGTGCGCTATGGGGGATGGTGGAAGCTGTGGCCCAAGGCCAAAGTGGAAGCAGTGCCTCGTGCCTTAGCTGGGGAGTGACAGTGGCCTCACCCGAGGGGAGTGTGCTCCAACTAAGCTGACAAGCAGAAGAGTTACAGGAGAAAGTGAGCAGACTGTAGCATCGGGAAGGATGAATGGGAGAGCGACGTGGTTTTAGACCTTGCAAGTAATCAATGATGCACAGAAGGAGGAACAGCTGGAAAATCCTCTTTTATGAGTATTGGTGACAAGTCCAAATACAGGGGAGAGACTGGAAGCTTGTGACTTCTGGTGGCAGTGAAATTCTCACACTCTACCCTCATATCCACATGTACAGGATCAGTGCAGTACTTTGGCAGTTAACAGCCAAGGAAAGGGAAGGGAACTAATTTCATGAAGGGAGGCTTCAGAGACATCCCAATCTGAACAGAGCACGAAGAACCCCTGCTTCTCAACCGTCATTTGAACCTCTAGCTCCAGCATTCAGCATTTTGCCAGCTGCCCCCTTTACTGAGCTGTCAGCAGTTTGTTTTTTCTTTCAGTTAGGAACTATATTCCAAAAACCCTGCATAATTTTATGCAGTCTAATAGGATTATGCTATTGTTCGTGGAACACCCGGGAGATCCTTTTTACACCCATCTCCTTCCAGATCTGAGTGTTTCCATGCTTTCCCAGCTGCTCAGCCATGACCGCTGCACCTCCCTTCTGGGTACTGATAGTAGCTGCTGCCTGTAAAATCCAGTGTATTTTCTGCCTATTTGATGCCTTCCATGTGTGCCTCTGGTTATCACCTTTGCTACAGCGCTGTTTTTGTTTAGCTCTCATTTCTTAGCCAACTGTGTTTTTAACAAAAGCTTCTAATCCATGTCAAAGGATTGTAGCAAGTCTTTGTAATTTACCTTAAAGCCAACACTTTAATGGAGTCATACCAAATTACTATAGACCTTATATATAAATATATGCCTGACATTCCTGAATTCTTTCCTCCTTTTGGAGTTTATTCTTGGCTGGCAGAAGTGAGTTAGTGCCACTGAAGATAACAGCACTATGCCAATTTCCAAAATACGTCCAGTCCATTAATGGTAGATAAGCTAAAGATAAAATAGTCACCTAGTTAAGGTAGTGCAAACTACGGCATGATTGTCCTTACTGAATATATTTGATCTTAGTCCACTATAAGCTCAGATTCACAGAGCATTTATGGGCCAGGTTCTTAAAATCTAAGTGGCTCACTTCCCCTTAGCTCACCACATTATATACACGGATCCAAGAAAGGATCTATTCTCACACATTAATGTAAAGTCTGAATGGATATTACATATTACAGACATTATTCACTTTGAAAACAGGATGTATTAGAGGTGAAATGCCATTCACAAAGAATACCTAATTGCCTTGGAGAGTTAAAAGATTATCTTGTGGATTTCTCCGCTAGAAACATTTGACTATTTCCTATGATCACCTATTTCATACCAATTTATTCATGACAAAACTTAAGAATACTTGAGAAAGATCAGTATTAAAATCAGTTTTAAAATAGACGATACCAGAACAAGATGGAATTGCTCACTGTATTTAACCTCAACCCATTAGTTTTACTGTATGGTCAAGAAAAGGCATCTCTATGATGCTGAAAGTTGACTGTGCTCCTGAAAGCATTGTATTGCGTCCTCTAGCCTGTGCACCACGCCAGGATGGAGCCTGTACCTTTTCCATTACTTTTGTCCAACTTTCACCTTTATAATGACATAAAAGATAGTCAAGCTTTGATCCAAGCCACTATTTTCATACTGGAAAGTAATACCTCAGGCATGATATTCCCCCCTCTCCTCTTGTGGCCTTCCACTAGCTCTTTCAGTGATGGCCACAGTTGCTGTAGGTCCCATGCCCTAGGTCTGCTCTAGGAGTTGGCAAGAGGCCTCACTGAAGTTAATGGCAAAACATTCCTTCATCTGAAGCTCCATATGGTAATATCAAACTGACTACCAAAAAGATAAATTATTAATAGCTATTAACAACTTTCACCAAATTTTTCTTTGGGTTGAAATACCTTGTCTTATTTTTCTTGAGCTCCTTACTAAACCACAATGATATCAAAAATTATAGTCAAAATCCATAAAGGTAACACCATATAGGCAATTATACTTTCCTTAGAAACTAAAATTCACTAATAAACACAATTTGAATGAGGCAGTGAGAAGGAAGACTATCTTTGATTAATCTATTTATTTTTAGAAGCCTATGACTGATGTGTTATTTTTTCGAATGTCAAAACTTTTTTTATATGAAGGTGGAAATAGATGCATATATAAGCAGCATTCATTATGTCTAGATAATCAGCACAGGAAGAGACCCTGAATGTCAAACTCCACTGTGAAATTAACAGAGAAAGTCCCAAAGAGTGAGCAAAATAAATCAGATATGACAGAGCATGACTGACATCTGCTAATACACTCGTGGGTATATTTCTGACCAGCAGACAAAAATATAATAAAAAAGCAGCATGATGTGTAAAAAAATACAAAACTTTGTGTGTATTATATTTCTAATACAGAGCCCAGAGAGAAATGGGTTGAATCATCCATTATTGAAACAACAGCCAGCCTAGTCTTCTTAGGAATGACTTTTTAAATACACCAGCAACTTCTGTATTGCTTTTGGTTTTCTTGAAGTACAACTTGCCACAATTTAGATGCCAGGAATGCTATGACCCACAGTTTGAATTAAACTAATTCTAATAATAATGACATAGGAGATTTAGCAAAACTGCTTAGTACAAAATCTCATAGAAACTGAATTCCATTGGACTATCAGTATGAAAAAGATGTCAGGAAGTTACCCTAACATTTAAAATGAAATCTGAGGATACACTAGAGAAATCACAGTCTTAGCTTAAGCCATGCATTTTTATGGGTTTGTATTTTAACCTGAAAAATCAGACAAAACTCACAGCAATATTAATGTTTGTTCACTATTTCTAAAAGAATGCACTCTTGTAATCATTAAAAAAATACTAATTGATTTATTATAGATCTAATAATGAAGTAATAAAGCTTTATCTTTACTTACTGAAATGAATTAGTTACTGTGAATGTATACATCTTAGTCCTCAAATAGGTATTGAAGAACCATATTACTATGTGATCAACACTCAGCCTGTGATATCAGGATTTTAGGATTCTGAGAAATGGATTTTTTTTTTCACGAAGTTCTATGTAGCCATAGTGCAACAGCAAGCTTAGAGATTACAAAAGAAACAAAGATAGATATAAATAAGTTTTTCCATATAGAAAGTTCATGAAGAACTTGAGAAATGCCTGTAAATACTGTGTCACCTGATTGCAAATCTCCCAGAAGTTATAAGCTAAATCAATGTTTATTTGTTCAGCTTATCCATGTTGTTGCTGCATTTAATAATATTACAACAAATGCACTTACATCACCAACTTTTTCATGTCTCCAATGCAGGCAAATAAAGATTCAAGAAAGAAAATGTGCTAATCCTTTCATATTATCATATGTGAACAGCAATAACCACAGGCAGAATAAAATCCAAATACGTAATGCATGGTCACATCGCAGTAGAACATGAACAAAATCCAACAGTATAAATTAATTTACTACATTACACTGCTTCATTTTGCACTAACAAAGGAATCTTTAAAAGCCATAAAACCTAACAATTATTTACTCTGTTAAAAAAAAAAAATCACTAAATATAGAAAGGTTGAGATTTTTAAGGCTGTTCTTTTCTCGCTGTACTAAAAAACATAGGAAGAGACATTTTTAAAGAAGTCCTCCTCACAGATGGAGAAAAATAAACACTTGAATAAAAGGAGGGGTGGGGAGAAGAAAGGGAAATGAATCCTAGCAGATCACTGCAAAACCTTTAAATAAGCATGTAGCCGCATGGAAAACAAGATAAACAAAGCTTAGCTCAAACCCTATATAAGCACTGAATGGCCTCCTCCATACAAAAACTAAATCTGGTTTCACAAACATCATTTTGGAGAGAATACAAAGACACAAACAAAATAATATTCAGTAATATTCAGTAACCTTCGTAATATTCAAATGGAACAAATGATGCAATTTGCCTCGCATAAGTCTAAAAGTGATGTTATAATCTAGCACTGAAGATATTTATACCGGAAAGAAATCAAAGGCAGGCATAGTATATTTCTGTGGATTGCCAAATAAAGTTACTCCACCTTGAAATGCAAAAGTAACATAACACTATATCCTGTCCATTTATCCTCATGCTTCTCAATAAATTGCTACACTCCTCTGTAGATTCTTTTTCTCTTATGTATAGTTGCAGTAATTTGAAAAAACTTTGAGAGCAACTTCTAGTGGGTAGATATTCTTCATGACATAGAGACTGCTGACATACATATTTTAATAAAAAACTTGAAACAAACTCTTTAATGTCTTTTTTACCTAGGTAAATGCACAAATCTCTAAAAGTAAGTTAGGCACATAAATTGCACTTGAGTTTGAAATATGTGCAGTCTTGCAAATAATTCCTCTCTTGTAAACTAGTCTGGGTGCTCAAACAGGTTGTATTCTACTGTTAAAATTCCTTAGAATCTGTCTACTATATTCTACATGTTCTTTTTCTCCATACAGAGCTATGAAGTGCCAGAATATTACACATTACACAATGTTATACATTATATCGCACAAAGATTTCAGGACTGGCAAATATATGTCAAAACAACAAAAAAACCTGTCCTTGTTACTCTTCAGAGGCTTGCACAATGCAGGAAACACGTGGGTGCAGTGAGACGTTACTTCTACTAGTGAAATTAAAATACTGTAATAATATTGTTTCTAAAGAAGGTCCATCCCGCTGAGTCTCCCCATTTGTAAGAGGTTAAAATTAAATAGACCGTCCAAACACGTCTAAAAATTTGGTCTTCAATCACTCTTTTAAAGCAGCTATTCTGATAAAAAATGCAGATGAGAAGTCCTGTAAAAACCTCACATATACACACAAGTGGAATAAACTCTGAAGGAGAGAGAAAATATGTGATAAAAGCAACACCTTATACACACTGAGAAGAAGCAGAAGAGCAGAAATTTAGCTGAGTGGTGGTTTTATTTCTCATCAGATTAAAGTCTGCAGTTTTAGAAAGGATTAGCTGTGAACAGAGTTCAAAGCACGTTATTTTGTTTTGGCTACAGACACAGTAAATACACGTTAAATAAAGTAAACCTGCTTAGAGATACTACAAATGGCATCTACGGTTCTTTTCATTTCCCTCAAATTATCTCCATGCTGAACACTATCTGATTTTCCTGGGGTATGGATGGGTCTATTTTACAAAGTATTCTTTTGACCTAAAAGAAACTAATCCACACATTCAGAATACATGAGATAATAACAATTAAGAGATTCAGATATTTTTCCTTTCATCTTTTAAATAGACACTTAGGTTTTGTTTCGTGTGTGTTATGGCACGTAAGCTCACTACTCTGTATTTCCATGCAGTTAAGTACAAGCAGACAGCAAAATAAACAAAAAAAAAAAAAAAAAAAGAAAAAAAAAGAATTTAAGTTTGTTAATGTATTTAGTAAAAATTGCTGCTGTAGGTGAGTAGGCAAGATCTCAGTTCCTTTGTTAAGATAAGAATGCTACAGCCTAAGCTTTTACTGAAAATTGGCCATCAGACTTCACACATCAGTTCCGAAGCAGACATGCAAGCATTTCCAGAGGTAGTAACTAGAGCTTCATCTAGAACATAACACTTAAAGGAAACTGATTTAAAGATTTCACTGGATGAGAAATTTCATTCTTCTCTTGGAAATCTGCTTTAGTGTTTACTCACTGTCACTTCAAAAATGTTGCATCGTATTTTCCTCTTTTCTATTTTAAATTTGATATCATGGGATCTTGTTGTATTTCTGGCTTCAGATTAATAAGCTCTCTAAAATCAAATCTGGTTTTCCTGCACAACTGTGCATTTCTAGACCATGAGCAAGATACGTGCCAGTCCTATTAGTTCTTTAAGTCTCATGTTAAAATATATTTATATTTCTTTCTTCAGACACCTCTTCTGCAATCTGTCATTTTATCAATGAATGGCCAGAACTATAAACATTATTCCAGTAGCAAACTCATCTTTGCTATATACAGAACATTGCATTCAACAATCCTCTCTTTCTACCCTTAAGGCTCCTGCTTACTTTTTCTCTCAGGCCTAAAATATTAGACGTTCATTTGCCCAGATAAAATTTTTTTCAGCTGCTTTTTCCCCAAATCATCTTCTCCACCATGAAAGCATGGCCTACATTTCTCTTCGACTCATGCACTTACATTTCTCTGTATTAAAGAATAGTTAATTCTTTAATCAAGTAATTCTTTCCCAGACAGCTGAAGTCATATCAAGGGGATAGTTATAGCCCAAGATACACTGCAGCAGCTCTGCTCTAGCAGAGGAAAAATTCTCATGTGGAAAAAGTCCCCACCTGAATAAAATCAGAGCACAAAGGCCTGTTCCAAACCCCACTGATTTCAGCACAAAATGGATTCTGCTAAGGAGACCTAAAAGAATACAATTTTGATTCTCTGAGTATCACAAGGGAAGGTGGAGAAAGTACTGCTAACGACAGTGTGGGAGTACAGCATTTGTTTCCACAACTATCAAATCAAAATCCACTACAACTATGTTTCAAACTGGGAAAAACCTGAAACTGTAAAGCACAAAAATGAGGTTAAATTTTACATATCCAGGTCTTCTCAAAGCACCTGGGACAAATTCTAAACATTGAAACTCTAACTAGACTTTGGTCCCAAAAATCCCTTCAAAAATCTAAACTTTTTGTGGTGGAAATGGGCTTTTCAGTTTATTAGTATTCTGTGATGAGTTCTGGCTATGAAATGCATTTCTTTGTATGAAGCATGGCAAATTCGCTACATTACCTGCATGTAAGTTAATGTACTGGATGGTTTTAGAACCTGCATATTCATTTTCTCTATGAGCCTTTGACACACACACCCCTTTATTTTGCCTGATTATTTTTATAATAAGTTACAGTTGTACAAAGGCAAAAATGGTGGAACATTATGCTTAACCAAGCCTGTTTTTTCCAAAACTGCCCGGCTGCGTGCTTTGGTCTAATGCAATGTTCTTCCTTTTCCACTTTGCAGTTTAAGAAACTGTGAAAGCATTGAGAACTTGGTGATGTGCAGCCAATTTGTTTGCCACTATTTCTTTTAAAAATAGAATAGAAATTTAAAACATATCTTGAAATTATAATGCAATAATATGTAATTAGCTACAGCAAGAACATAACCTTTGAAAATGTTGTAGACATCGAAATATCTTGTGTTGGGCATAATGGGGCATGGCTGAGGCAGATCTATACATGTCCAAAACTGATTTGTATCATAATATCACAGATTCCAGCTCTATTTTCCCTGAAACTTTCCCCATAAACCATTTCCTTGTGATCGCCCTGTATGAACATGGGTACAGTAACTATATGTACAATCCTATTTGACTACTTACTGTTTTATATGTGTTTGTGTGTGTGTGCATATGTGTTTCTCAGGCTAGGATGGGAGATGGGGAAGTAGGGAGAGAAAAATTGTCATAGGTCTTGAAGTATTGACAAAACACCACCAAAAAGGAATTACTCTTACCGTAAAACCAAAAAAATAATAATGAATTCTCTTCCTTCCTTAATTAAAAAAAAAAATCTCCAGGGGTTTCATTCCATGTAGGTCCACCCTCTAGTCTAAATCAAACACAACTTCAAAGGTGAACAACTGTATCCTACCCACAGCCAGGACAAGCTTCCCTTTTTATTAAATATTCTTCCTATGAGAGGTTAAAAATATGCATGCTTGTAGATGATTTTCTGTAATTTAACAGTTTCCTTCCGTTTACAATTAAAACAATATGCATAGCAGCCCCACTGACCGAGAAAAAGACAGATCCTACCAGTGCTTATTCTCTGGTCCTTGGTATCTCCAACCCTTTAAAATATGGGAGGTTCTAACAGACTGTGATATTTCTGTGCAAGAGTATGTTTTTTCTTCGGGGCTGCTAGATCATCTTCATGGATGTGAGTGTGCTAAACACCAATTTGCTAAACAAAGAGAGAAGAATGTTTTCAGAAGAGGCAAAGGAGCCAGGTATTCCTCGGCTCCAATTCTAGTCAAGTACAATTTCCTTTGCATTGGCAAATCACTCCCTGTGCACAAGCCTATCTGTGAAACAGAGAGAAAGATACTCATTGTGCATGGGTATTCAAAGAAATACAGCTGGTGAACTTCATCCATTCCTTGTGGAACTCCACTGAGTTCTAGGATGAGATATGGCCAATTGCAGAATCATGCTTGAAAATGAAAAGGGCTGCCATACTTTAGCACTATTCCCCAAACTGACAGCAATCCTCATTAATTCAGAACAATTCCCTGCAGACAGGAATTAGGGAAATAATTCTGAGAAATAAATCTGTGAAACAGCTATGAGCACCATGTGGAAAATAAGGAACTCCTTATTAGGGCTCTCCTTAGAGTTAAAGGTGAAGCAGTTAAAATACATAATCTTCGATTCATAACAAAAAATATTTTCTCCCTCAATGAGAATGAAAATTGGATTCAATAGCAAAGCAATTTAAAGCAAATTTCCCACTCTGCAAAGTTTATATGCCATACGACTGATTAACTTCTGTCTGCAGATACAACAATTAAATCCAGTGAATAAAATTAAACTATTCGGGGTATGCAGATGAGTTCTGTTGCTACTTCTCCACCAATATATTTAATGAGGAATTGTGTCCAGTGTTGTGAGAATAAACGATATTTTTTGCATTAATTCTTCTCTGCCTTTTTATTTGATAGACTTTTCCCCATCACTGTGTGGATTTATAGGATTTATTATAATGAATGAAAGAACAGAGTTATGAAGTCTGATAGCCAAACCACAGGAGTGACCGCTACAGGAATTATTTACTCTGTAATGTCAGGGAAATTATTTATTCCCTGAAGCATAAATATACATTTTTTGTAGGTTTAAAAATCCCTTTTCAACATAATTATGAATTACTATTCAAGTTAGAATCAAAAATAAAAAGTCTGAGAGAACTTTCAGACAGATGAGGAAATAACAAGAAGCCTTTTCTGTTTTAACATTGAAAATAAAAATTGAAGGAAAACTCAAAAGACAATTACAAAAATCCAGTTAAGAAATACTCTACAAGAGATGTCTTTCAGAATTTTCTTTTCTCCTAAAAGAACTAGTTCATGGAGCTAAATATTAGGACATTTTAAGTCCTAAAAATCAAAAAAAATCCCTCAGCTTAACTACACTGTCAAAGTCAAGAGCAGATATCAGCTCAGTCCTACGACTTGTTTTGATGTTTTGATTAGAATCCTAATTTTAATAATTTGAACTACGTTTTGTGTCAGTGGGGTGAAAGACTATTCTGGCATTCCATAGGACTTAAATACCATGTTCCAAATTAAAATGAAGTGTGAAACCTATTGTTCTATATCCCCTCTTATCTCCTCCTTATACTGGGTCTACCTGTCTTTCCTGATGTATGTTCTCTTCTGCAAGTCAGCCTTTGATTTGAATCTAAAATGGAACACTCAGGAAAAGAATAATAAAACCAGCACAATAATCTGAGTCTTCATTCAACAGCTACATTGAAAAAATTATTTCTAAACATGATTTTAAGATTTCACTAGAAGAGCTGATTTCTCTAATTTTACTCAAACAACAGAACACAATTTGCTTTTAACCTGCCTTCCACATAAATTCAGAAAATATTGTGGAATTGAAACACAGGCTACTTTGGAAATCTAGCGCAGGTTTTTTCTTCTAGTATTTTCATCACAAAATTGCTAGATTGGATGACTGAAAGATGCAAATAACTATCTGTTCTCTGTTCTGCTGAAATAGATTAAAGGAAAGCAAATGATGCAGTAAGAAAAGAAAGGACAATGTGTCATTCTTGCTATTACGAAACACACCACTGTTCATCTTTCGCACAGACATGCAGTGTAAGAACACAGAGCCCTATTCGCGGTGATGCCTTCTGGCTCCACTTGTGTCAAGAAGCAACAGGTGAGGCCGGCTACAACTCTGCAACACCTAGTACTTCAACATGGGAATGGTTAGGGAAAATATCCAAGCACTTAATGCTTTTAGTTAGCAGCAAAGAGCCAACTTATTGGATCGCAATAAAAGTGTAATGAGTATACAGCCAGAAAATCAAAGGCGTGCAAATGATGCTGTAGGTAGCAGCACAAGTCCACACACACAGAATATCATTTACGACCCTTGCTACACAGAACCATACTACTGGAGAGAGTCCAGCGGAGGGTTACGAGGATGATGAGGGGACTGGAGCATCTTTCCTACAAGGACAGGCTGAGGGAGCTGGGGTTGTTCAGCCTGAAGAAGAGAAGGCTGCGAGGGGACCTAATATATACTTACAAATATCCAAAGGGTGG
>Ga0181612_176071_pt1 | contig 14664 bp, 6 predicted proteins | sample HoacroProtozoa21_FD_119630 | JGI IMG/M metagenome (GOLD analysis project Ga0181612, IMG submission 119630) | Hoatzin crop microbial communities from Cojedes, Venezuel. Combined Assembly of Gp0051906, Gp0051904, Gp0051908 | reverse complement strand
GAAATCACACACACAAAAAAAGTGCCCAGCATTTAGTGATGGCCTGAATTTTTTCACAGTCACTTGAAGGTTTCCATTGGGCTCCTCTAGTCATTTGATGTGGCAATTAGCAAGAGGACTTTTGTACTCTACAGAGACGAAACAGCCCTCTTCAATAATTATTTTATGCCTTGAACAGAAACAAAAAAAGCCCAGAGAGCAGATAACATTGTTACATCAAACAGCAAATGGGTTGTGCTTGTAACTATTTATTTTCTTTTATTAAAGCAAAGTGTTACTTTTCCCATAGGAAAAATCCTTGAAATTATAAGACAAAATTTCCCCATATTGTCTCTAGCGTCCCCATATTTTTATCTAGGTTCATAATGCAGTCTGTTTGCTTTGATCCTATAGTATTTTTTAATTCTTCTTTTCTTTTAAATCTTTGTATGAAATATTAGCAACCTGAAGGGGAAAAGTGTCAACACCATCTGCAAGTCCTTGTTTTTTGCCATCAGAGCCAAACACAGTGAAAGACAAAGAAGTACCGTACTTCGTAGTATGCTTAAAAGCTCACTTCCTCTCCATCAATAATTTTATGTAACGTACTTGTAAGCAGGAATAATTTGATTCCTCCACAATCAGTATTATCTGTGCTGGAAAAGCTGCATATGGAATACAGTAACTGGCGTAATTCACACTGGTGGAAGACATCATGACTTCTCGTGATTCCTCCAAAGTAAAACTATTTATCACATGAGGTGGCAGTAACAGTTAATGTACATCATCTCCACAGTAGCGTGAAGAAAGGATAAAATAGCCACTTAATTTCCAGTGTGAGATCAGAAGTATTTTATTACCAGTAAAATCTTAAAATCTCCTGGAGCTTCTCTGATCTACAAGTGGGCAGTTTGCAGTTGAACAGCTGAGGGAACTGAGGCTTGGAAGCAGCTCTCTAAGAATTACAGACTAAATTGATGTCAGAACCTGTCATTCCTAATTTACTGCACTATTTTTAGTCTTTAAGTGAGACCAATCAGACTTTTAACACTCTTCATTTTGGTTCATATCCTGCCTTTCTTTGTAGATGACCAAAGACTTAAAGAGTACTACATTCAAGCAAAGATATTTGACCAAAAAAAATAATAAAACCAGGTATCTAAATCTGTGTTTAGAATTTTAAACGGGTAAACTTTTACTTTCTTCTATAACTTATTGAGGAACCTGTGCATGGAAATGGAGATTCCTTCAGTAACCAATGCAGTTTCCTTTGCAGGAAATCAGTCTAGATGCATGTTGACTTGCCTAGGATATAACTAGAGGCATTCTACTTTCTTTTGGATTTATTTGTCATTCAATCAGATTAATTGATGAAATTACATGATACTTTTACATTGCAACATCCCTTTGCAAAGACGTATTGTTTTCTGCTTCTCTTGAATTAATCTGTACTCTAAAGAAAGAAGTTAGGTGTAGTTATCCAGACGCATATGATAGCTGCACATGTTTTAACTTTTCATCCACACTATAAAAATCCCTAACACACCTAGCATGCTGTTATCAGCATTTAGTCCTAAGGAAAGAGTCCTTTTTTAAAGCGGAATGAGTGGGCCTAATTATGTTCTCACTTGTATAAACTAAGTGCAAGGGAGACCAGAATCAGATTTGAGGTGCTCTTTTTTCCGGAAAGACATAGTGAACAATCTTACAAATTTGAGCGACAGTTGCTCTTCCAGTTGGCATTTTCATTATAAAAAATAAATTTATTTGTCCACTCCCAAGGAGTTACCTAAAAATATGTGCTACAGACCGTGTGTATTTTATAACTCCCCTCCTTTGATGGAATTGTGCAATATTTTATTGCATTAATTGTGAGCTTTTCTATGAACCTTTTACATGAGTACAAAATGTACCCAGCTCAAGGAAAGGTAAAGGGTTATTTGTGTTATCTGAAGCTGGATGAATAATTTGCACATCATCATTATTTTCTCACTAAGTTCTGTCTTGCTTTTGTATATTGATTTTATTGCCTGTATGATTCAATGGACAGCCAGTAAATTGTTTATAAGCTATATCTTGCCAATAGTTGAGATCCATAATTGAAGCTGAATTGCTAGGACCTTTCTGTACACCAGCTAGATGGCCACAAGTTTTAGAAGCATTTTTTGGTGCAAGAACACACATTTATCAATTCAGATATCATAGCCTGAGACTATTATCAGTATTTGCTTAAAATTCATATCTATTTCTGCCGATGAACACTTAGAGTGATCCAAAGGAACTGTAACACAGCTGATTTAGATTTGTACCACCATTCAGATAAATATTTATGGAAATGTGCTGCATGATGTGCTCATCTTTTGTGCAGTAACAAGTGATCCAGCTGATGTATACCTGAGTCCTGGCAAACAGCAACAGACTCAGCAAGACATATGAAGACCACGTAGTGACTAAACATGCAGGAACAACTTGCTTTTTTCTTGCATGGCTGATGAACATTAGGAGATGTGCACTACGCATCAAGTATTAACCTGGAGAAACCATGAAGAGCTTCAAATGCTTTTGTACAGAAAATGCAGAGGAGATGAGATTTAAGAACAGCAGAATGAAAATAGTGGGCTATGTCCTTGGACTTCAAAGGAAATCTTGGACAAAGCTGGGTAGAGTGAAGAGTTTGAGGACGGCTGATAAATAATGTGCAGAGGAGCATTCTGCATACAACTGCCCACCTCTCAGTCATGCACCAGGAAGGTTGGTTTGAGTCCACTTCTCCGTTCAGAGCCTTGCTCAGTGCCCCTCTCTTCTTCATCCCATTCCCACATATCTGCTCTTGCTAGGTGGTAGCATCCCAGACCTGTGCTGACTTGTGTCCGTATATTGTAGATACGTCCTATTAGCTCCTGCCACAGGATATTTTGCTTACTTGCCTTTCCTTTCCTTGCTTTTGTATTTCAGCCCTGGAGGTGACTGTTTATGCAAATATTTTTACAGGGTTATGGTAGAGAGAAAGCATTGAGGTAGCACTCATACCAGGTGGAACACCAGAAAAGCTGTAAGAGGTGCAAGCAGAAATCAGTTGGACACAGCCTTCGTCTCAGTATGGAGACATAGTCAGGGCTGAACTTGGTTCGCAAAAGTGGAGAACAGGCTGAATGATGGCAGGGTTAAACCTTTGCAGGCTCTCCCTCGCCAGTAAATTGCCCACCCTAAGAGCAGCTACTACACAAACCAAGAGCTAATTATCTAAACATGATTTAACAGCACTCTTATATTAGACCTTTCCATATACACAGAAACAACACAGCCACTTAGGAGTCAAGCAAAGCAATCTGGCAGCAGTTTGCTCATATCAGAGGGACAAGCATCCAATTAGCGAGGGAATACATTTCTCCTCTTCATGCAGTGGTGTCACTCCACAAGTCACTGTAAAGAGCATCAGGTGTGAAGGCACTACAAACTCATCTGCATTTTGACAATCTCTGATGCTGTTTGGGGTGCCATTCCCTAAAAGAAGTAGAAAAAAAGACCCTGTTGCTCTGATCATCAGAGCTTTTTCACCTCCGTACTCCCAAAGTCTAATTACAACACATAAGCTATGCGGTTTGTATGAAAGATGCACCGTATTCAAAGCATCCATCAGTTCCTGCTACTTCAAATACAAATGGTACTGAGTATTTGAGTAAGAGGCCTGCAGTAGATGAAAACAATTTGTCAGTCCTTTGTGGAAGAGCTGAGCCTCTCTCCTTTGGCATAGGAATTCCCAAACACCTCGCAATAGCTGACCTGCTGTCGTGGGGAAGAGGTGCAAATCCCAAATGGGATTGCTGGAAGCAGCTGCGATGCTGCACTTGTTTTAGATAAAATTCATATCAGCATGTAGAAATACAAGGACACAGCATAAGCATAGGACTGAAGGTGCAAGTGAATGGCTATTACCCAAATGAGCTTCAGAGTCATATGGAGGGAGTAAGGAACACAAGAAAGAAGAAGCTAAGCTTTAAAAGAGTGTATGCTTCTCCTGAGTTTAAGGAGCAAAAACAGAGATAGGAACAACACGTGAAAGACATTGGAACACAACTTCAGGGCTCAGGAGGCTCTGGAGTAACCCACTGTGTCAACTGGGCCCATACCTACCATGCAACCTCCATCTATCCTGCTGGAAAATATAACAGTTTGTACGACTGTACGAGTTAGCGTAAGGGGGGATAGCAAGGCAGACATGACTATTCAGCACATGGCAGTTAGCTGAATATTTATGCCAATATATCTGGTTTTGTAGTCTGTCCTGAGTCCTGCATTCAGCTAGGCTGTTGCTACACTGGGGCAAATGATTCAGACCACTTAATGTGAAAGTAACTATGATTAGTCTCCATCTGCCAGCATGGAAGAAGTATAAATATTAACTTGCCATGATCCTAAGATGACTCCCACTGAAGTGGAGGTTTGTTCCTAAAAGCAGAATGAAGTCACTTATTCAGAAACACACTTCCGTGTGGAACTTGCTGACAGAGTGTTCTCCTGTCTCATTGACTTCTGTAGGATTCAGTCTGCAGCTTAAGTGTTTAACTGAGATATCTGTCTTTAAAAACCCTTTTTAAGACCTTAGTTACATGGGAAAGTTGTGCTAGTTTGACCTAGGATATGAATTTAATTGATGCAGATAAATTTGTTCAAACTCCTGTGGGAATACATTCATTTTAGCGTAAAAGAGCAACTATTAGTTTGTCTTAAATTAGCTTAGCTTTAAATTAAATTAGAAGAGGTATTAATCTACTTACCAAACTATTTAACCAAGCTTTAATAATATGGATTTTAAAACTGACTGAAGCTAAACCAGTTCACTTTTCCTGTAGACACAAGGCTTTTGACCCTGCTGCTTGAATTATGCAGTCTTCATTCTGGATTAAATTGATTCTGTAGTCGTCTCACAGAGTGTGTGTGGAGAGAAGCCGACAGCAGTACATGTGTTCCCTTGAGTCCCTAAACAATAAGAGCCAGTTAACTTTTGATTGACCTGTGTAATAGATGTCTTCTTGTGTACTTCTAAAAACATGTTTGCAGTCCGCTTCAGGGATCTAGATGTACATATGTTCTTTTAACTGCCAGAGATGCTGTAAAAAACATCAGAGTTTAGGAAATGACAGAGTGAGTGGGTGGCAAGAAAGGATCACGTAATCTGCCAAGACAGTCTTCTGGACAGAGACTAATTTCAGGATGTGAATAACAGCTGTGGGTTTTCACTGCTTATAGTGCATCAAAATTCTCACAAATCTTCCGACTGGGACATCATGACTGAGAATCTGAAGGGGCTTTAGTGCAGGCTCAGGACAGCAACTTCCTTAACACCTGCTTGCCCTCCTCCTCCCCACCCTGAGCCTTTAAGAAAAGCAATGGTTGACAAAGTCTCATGCTTCACCTAATTGCCTTGTACAGCACAATTTTTATGATAATAAAACCAGATTGTCTCCTTTGAGCATAATGCAAGCATGTCTTTCAAAGGATACTTGGTAATATCTCTCTCCTTGGTCAAACCAAAGGGATCTAGATTTTATTGCTAAGAGACACAGTCTTTTCCTTGGTGCTGACGATGACCAGTATAGAAGCCGTAGCACATACGTCACATACATTTAATCAAGTAAAGGCCCAATACTGGAAGTATTTATGAAATTTGTAGAAAGGAGAGAAATAGCCAGCCCTCCTGAGTCTAAATGATCCACAAGGTCATATGATTAAGACTTACCACCATGCAAGCTAGCCACACACAGGGGAGCATGAGAGGAAGAGAGCTGACCTGGCTAGGGATGGCAGTAGCATCACTGATGTTCACACTGCCTGCCTTGCTGCTTTGTTTGGGCGTGTGTGAAAGGGAAAAAGTCCTAAATCCCATGGCAGGCCTGTCTCAGCAGCACTTACCACAGCAGATTTCTCTTGAGTTTTAGTAAATATATGGAAGGATACTCCATATGCCAAGGTACATGCCACTGACATTCTTGTAATGCTTACTCAGGCTCTGATGGTCCCTTGCCTTCAAAAAATACACCTGCTACCTCATCTGGATTCCCACATTGTTCCTGTCTTAAATGTCCAGGTAAGAAACTAAAGGAATGTGAACAGACTCCTAAATACAATGGAAATTCAAACCAAAGAAGATTTCCAATTAAGATGCAATTTGGTTTGCCCTAGTTCAAGTCTCTAATGCCAATTGTATTAATTGGGAGATTAAGATTCAAGATAATAAATACTGATATGACTCAATTATGTGTGGTATAATAGGATGACATTCAGTTCCTGGGCTATTTTGTTCCCTCCCCATGGGGTTGTCTTGTCTGTTTAGATCATATGTTCTTTGGGACTTGAGCTTGCTACTGCTCTGCTGAGCGTCTAGCACAATAGTGGTCCTTTCACTGTTGGCCCCTTAGCAATCCAACAAGACTGCACTTACTATTACTATTGTTCAGTGGGAATTTTTCCATTAACTTTAACTGGAATTAGATAAGGCTCATAAAGCCTTTGAAATACATTACTCATAACGTTGAAGTAGAGCTGTGCTTCAGTATATTGTTTCATGGAATGTCAAAGGTTGGAAGCAGGAACAATCCCATACATTGTTCCAGTTTCTAACTTTTGACATTCTGCAAAACAATCTTCTGGACTGCTTTTCTCAGACTTTCACAACCATCTTCTGACAGAAGACGCATGTGAAATTAGGCTGATGCCTCGTTTGATTTATGGCAAAACTCACCAGCCAGCAAGCATAAGTGATGCACAGAGAATGCACTGGGCTTGGGTCTTCTTTGCCTTTGCACTATTACTGCTTGCAATTACACTCTTTATTGTTGATGAGCTTTGCACATGTTTAATTTGATACGACAAAAGCTAAATGTAAAATCGTATATGTTTCCGTAGTTTTGAATGCCTAAATATTTTCAAAGATGAGACAATCCCAGGCATGTGTAATCCCAGGCAGCTGCACGTGTAAAATCTTTATGCCAAGAGTTTGCATCTAATCGCAAAGTAAAGGTATACCAGATAATAGCATTTAATTTCCATGTGCACTATGAGTTATCAACCATACGCTTACAATTTTACACAGAAGTAAGGCCATGTCCCCAAAACATTTGACCTCAGCCACACAAGCTCAGATGGATATTAGAAATATTATTCTAGGTATTATTCTGCATTACTAATCTTAAGACTACGAACAGTTGTACTAGGCACCATACAAACCCCAGATCAAATTGAAATGTTTGCATTAAAACATATATTCTTGAAACATGGCCTTTTCGCAGCATAAAATCTTTTTGTGCAACTTTATTAACTGGATGGATATTTTCTTTCATAACTGATTTTAAATGAAGATTTTTATCAAAGTGTTTTTCAAGAAAATTTTAAACAAATTCCGTCAGTTCACTTTACATTTTCTTACCAAAATTGAGCAGTGTTAAACTTGAAAACTATTCAAACAATCTCAGAAGAAGTTTGGACACATTTTTTTGTGTAAATATTGAGGGAAATCTTGTAAAATTTGGCTCACAATTGAGCCAAGTGCAATCAAAGCAATGTGTAAAATTTTCTCTGCTACACTTCTTGCAATATTATTTATCTCAGAACTGAAAAGGACAGTCCATACTGTTCACACTCTGCCAAAAATGGGAGAAAATAAGCATTACCATGACTGCGTGAAACTAGACAAACAGGGCATGAAAAAATTCAAGCCTGGTAAACAGCAGCCTGTCTGTCATCAAAACTCTCTAGAACACAACCTGGAGTGATGGCAATTCACCACTGCAGGATCTCGAGCTGCAGGAGCATACTGGGCTCTAATTCAGATGCTAAGAGACTTAGGAAATGGAGAACAGAAGGACCTTTTTATCTTCAAAAGTCACAGTACTGATAACCTGGCTCTGCAGATTAGTAGCAGATTACTCCATAAACAGCACTACTTACTTTACTAAGAAGACAGAATATGAGATACTAGTCAACCTAAGAAAATAGTTCAAAATAAAATCTAAACAAGTTAATTCTCAATTATTATTACTGGATCACAGAGATTATTGGTCATTAAATATTTTCAGGTATTTTGCTTGCTTATACCTTGTAAAATTTTGCTTATGAAGTTCTCTAGGAAAGACTAAGCTAATATTAAACCAAGATTTTTTAGTATATCTAAAGGTGAAAGAGAACTCCCAAAGCGTTTACCAAATAGGTGCTCACCATGAGTTAGGAAATTGGTGGTTTAAATGTCATGGGGAAATAGCATGTCAGTGCAAGTTCTTAGTGATCAATAAAGTATTCTGCATTCAGGCTTCACAAAAAGGTTTCTGAGAACCTTCTCAGACTCCTCTAGGGACAATCCTTTGACATATTCATTGACACCTACTGGGGTAGTTGTCTTTCTAGTTTTGCTGTAAGACAGCAATTTGCCACCTCATTATCAGTGTGATTGATGAGAACACCATCTGAAAATCTGTCACATGATGATTGTTGGTTTGACTCCTTCTCTAGACTGATCTCCTTAAAGACCTACACTGATGTGCATGACAAAATGTTTTCTGGGGAAAGATGTCAATGACAGGTTTTTTGAAAGAAACTGCAGTTTCTGCAAAAGCAATTGACTCTTCCCTCCCTCCTCCCCATCCCTCCAACTCTCTCTTTTTTTCCTTTCTTTGATATTTGTGTTTAAAAAGTAGAACATTAGACAGCATTTGCTTTTAATGGCATTCCAGAGCTGGCTCACTCTACTGGCAAATGTAGTGACACTTGTGTGTGTGTGACACTGGTAGATCTCTGAATGAAAAGTGCTTTGTAAATCAGAGATATAGTTAGTGCACAAATACTAACCCTTACTAAGAGCCCACTCAACACTACATCACTACATCGCTGTAGTGACTTTGAAAGTCTGCAGAATTTCTCCTTCTCTAGCTACTTGTTGCACTTCCATCCTCTTTCTGCCACACTTTCGTAGCTCTTGTTTGTATAATAGCTTAAGATATCACATTTTTTATTACACCTTTTATCCTTTCCAAAGTTAACCCCACTTTGTAGGTGGTGTCTGTCCTGTTACAGGGAGGTAAGACTGCACCATGGTGGGAAGCCAAGCAAATTTTCCTCTCGTTAGCCTCACGGGAACACACAAGAGAAAGTCCTTTATTACTGTGTCTCCCCAGCTGCCATGACTGGCAGCAGCTCAGTGGAAGAGTGGCTGGACACATATTACTGCCCAGTGCAGTGCTGTCCCCATCTGCTGTGCAACTGTGGCAGATCTCTACTGAGGCTTCATTTAAGAGAGCGTTTGTATGATACCATGAAGATATGAATCAACAGGCCATCTTTATACTTCAGGAATGAGCTGGAGTTCATACTGAAAGCCAAGCACAGATTGCAACCACAGTGTTTCATGTCATGGGCTCGCTGCTGGGCAGACACTGTCACTGGGCTCCAGTTGTGTGCAGGGCAGTAGCCCGTGATTCAGGGGCACCAGAATAGCCCTTCCCTGTATGCCTGTGCTTCCGGCATGAAGGCAAAGAGCGTGGGATAGGGACCAGGCTGTACTCTGCTCCCAAATCAGGTTCTGCCAGGTAATGCAGGTATAGCAAATGCTTTAGCTCCTGGCTAGGACCAAGGGTACTCTAATGAGCTGGTGTTCACGCAGTTTCCTCAGTCTCATTTAAGACTGGACTGAGATTTTAGATACAGCAAGACACTGAGTAATAATCTAAGAAAAAAAAAAACATTTTGGCCAACCTGGATGTGCAAGCATTTTTCTTGAAGTTTTGTAAAGTATAAACTCCATTAGCAATAATTCTTTTTTTGTTTTTCTAAATTTTTACTTCCTGACAAAACAACTATTTTCCTCTTCCCTCCATCCATTGGCAGATTTCCCTTCTTTTCTCTTCTTCCCTTTTATTCTGCTACAGCCTTTCCAATGGAGAACGTTCTTCACTGACATAAAGTTGGCAGCTATCAACTAGGATAAATAAAGTTTGAATGCAGAAGTTAGACTTGAAACCAAAGTTACTCCAGGACATCACCTTAAAATGCAAATTTGAGTATATTAATTTCTTCTTTGATGCTACAGGATATCCCAGAAAACTGCTATTGTTGTATAATAGAAATAAAACCATATCTGCTTTCATCCTAAAAAACAGGCTTCCAGCCTATTTTTCAGAAAATAGGCTTTTGCCTAGTTGAGTAGTATACAACATTTTATGGACTATTGTTTGGGAAAAAGATCCGATTCTGTAAGATGTTCAAAGACCTGATTCCTAATGAACAGTGGATGTATTCTAATCCATTGTTCTGAAATGACTGTTACACAAACGTATCCAACTGTTTATATAAAGATTAGGAGGTTAATATTGTCTTAAAGATCTTTAAAATAGATTTTCATTAATTTTTTACAGAAAAACTGACTTTTAAAAGATATTAGATGAAGTCTTGGAGGGCTTTGCTCTTCAGTATAATTAAAAAAATAAATTTATTGGTTAGCGTTCTTTGACTACAGAAAAAAGTATTACTTCTCACACCTTCTGCCTCTGCATTTTTGAAATATTAAATAAAGTTCACTGGGGATAGACACATTGCAAGACCCACTGCATTCACTGAAACATAAAACTGCTCTGAAGTTGGATGAAACAACTCCATGTAACACATCCCAATAGCACTACACAGCAGTGTGGTGCTGGGAGAGGGGACTGCTTTAACTAATTGACATTGCAGTGGGAATTTAAGTAAGCAGACTGCAGTGGGGATTTGGAATTTTGTTAAAGCCTTAAGGAAGACACCTTGGATAGTGAATATAGGTAAAGACCCAAGGAAAGACCCTCAGCTGATGCATATTGTTACAGTCTCACTGATTTCCACAGGACTACGTCAGTTTGCCCAAGTTAACAACGCGGTCCTATGCCACACACTAAGGATGACAATGTTGATAAGGCAAGCACTTGCTGCCCCATAGGGGAATTTTAGCTTGTTCTGCATCAGACCAGAGAGCAGCATCCCAGCAACGTGGGTGCCCAGGTGCTCCTCTCCTTGGAGGCTGTGCGGGAGGGAGGACCCAGTCTTCCTGCAGTGGCACTGGGGGTGCGGGAAGGGAAGGGACGGATGCAGAGAAAAGAGAGGTCGGGGAGGGGGGACCCTAGCACAATGTGGAAAGACTTCAGGCAATTAAAAGGAAAATGAAAGAAATATCTGGCTGAATGCCAAAGTGCGGTGGGTTTTTTTTCCCCCCTTCTTCACTGCCAATAGTCCATGAAAATGGGAAGGTATGTGAGGAATTCCCCACTTTATATTCCCGCTCCCATCTATTGTATTTTAGCTATGCCAGAGCAACACTGTTATTCTCCCATGCAGCCTGGGAAGAGTCAGGCATCTTGTCCGACAAGACTGATGACAGGGCTGAGGCTGACTGAGCAGCAGCCGGGTTTATCAATGCAGGCTGAAGGAATCTGCTGATCAGATAGGGAAACAAGAGCACTGACTTCTGCAGTGAGCCACCTTTTGGGGAGATCTCTTTTGTTGCCTCTCTTTGATCTATAGGAAAATAAACAGCCTTTGCTTAGTCATTCTGCTTGCAGCAGTAGGAGGTCACTGATGGCAGATCGATATTGTTACACGTTAGAAAGCTCTCGGAGTTGTCCTACTTTTACGATGCTCTTTGAGTCTCACAAAAATCTGTTCTTTGGTTTTTGCTGTACAACAAAATCCTCTCCCTGTTGAAGCTAGTGGCAAAAGTTCTACAGATGATGACGGGGACTAGAATTCAGTTATAGAGAACTTCCTAATTATCTCCAAATATGACACATATTAATTAACTGACTCTAGCAAACACATGTGTGAAGTAGACTAATATTAGTGGCATATACTGGCCAAAAATCATGGCTCTGCCAAGTTGGAAAAGAAAACGAGAGTCCTTGTCATACCATAGAGCTCCACAGAGGCCCCAGATCTACTCTTTGCAGGTGGCCCTCCTTCCTGCACAGCAGAGCCCCGCGCTGGGGGAGAGGCAGAGTCCTGCTGCTGGGGTTGTCTCGCAACAGCTCCCAGCGTGAACGGCCTTCTTCCCCATAGCGGACGATCCCTGCGTGGCACAGCACCTTGCTGCAGCCTGAGCTCGGTGGCAGCTGCAGTCCCAGTGCCCAACGTCACAGCCCAGCCAGCTCCCCTGCCCCAGTCTCCAGCACTGGGACACAAAGAATCCAGCATGTCTTTCAGTAAAAAGATAATGTATTAAAAATATATATACATCTATCAAACAGTTATCAGCTGCAGTCTGCGCTTTAACTAATAGATTACTTGTCCTCTCTTAAGGGTTTCATACTTTCAACATTTCAAATAATACTGGTGATCATAATACTCATTGCAAAGCAGGATTTTTATTTTGAGAACATTTCCATAAAATGCTGCAGGATTTTTTTTTTGTCTTTCTTTTAAAGTTTAGGGTTATTTTAACATTGTGGGTTTTATAGTATTATATGTATATAGTTTAAACATTCCTAAAAGAATATACTAAAGGTTTATTATTTTTATGTATTACAAAAAATAATAAAGCATTCCTGATTTCAAAATTATTTCATTGAAAATGAAGTGTGTTTGAATAACCACTCAAACCTTGAAAACTGGAATTCTGTACTCATGAAATGAGGCCTTGTGGAAATATCTTTGAATCTTAGCAAATATTTTCGAATCTTACAAACATTTGTTAACAGAGAGGCTGATCTCACTGCAGATTTGCCTATTTTTTTTCTTTTAATTCAAAAGTTTTTTTAATATCTTCGGACAAACATGCTGACTAAAGTACATACTGCAACCATATAAATAGTATGTCTAAAATTACATTGTCTGAAATATAAAACACCATGTCCACAATTATCTTTTCCCCATTTGTTCTAAAAATGCAACATAAAATAAATTTTTGAGAAAAATAGCCTGCTTCATCTGTAGAAACCTTTGTTGGAAAATAGCAAAAATTTGCAAAATTTCAATTTTTCTCCTCCCCTCGATTTTTTTAGATTTCTCTTTTCTACTAAATCTTTCTGACCAGCTCTACTGAAATAAAAGCAGCTCTCTCCCTCTGTCTCTCTCTGTGTACTTTCAAATATACATGCATGTAAATCCTCTTCATAATTTTGTAGTGATCCTACTAAAACCAAAACATTTTTGTAACCAAAAGTATGAAGAGGGTGCACATATACTATATTCCAGGGGATTTCTTACTTGTCATATGAATACCTTCCTATAGGTTCTCATGTAGTTTGACATAAGGATATAGGGCTGCTTGAACAGCTCCATGATTTAATGATTAGCAGCTGCAGCGGAAGGGATTTCTGGCCTAGTTTTGGTTGCATGCATGCAGGGAGACACTCCAAACTTGTTTTATATCACATTACATAGCAACAGAATACAGAAAACAAGAGCACTTCTCTTTCTGAGCATGGACAGTTGAGAGGCAACAAGAATTAGAATTAATAACAAGGAAATAACAACTAACAAGGAATGACAACACTGCATATAGTGATGATACCCTTAAATCATGCAGCAAATTCGATTCGAGGCACATAAATGATTTATCTCGTTAATGTAATTGAGCGCAGACTTTCCACTTCTCCAGTTCCCTTTCACGAAGGGCTCTTTGCTCAGAGAATGTTGTCCCATCTCATTTGTCTATGTCTGCAGACAAGGAAATTCACAACTTGTGCTGTTACTTCAAATAGCAATCCCTCTGACAGCCCTAGACCGAAGCAGCCCAGGGCCAAATTCCCCTCAGCTCACTCTGCTGCAACATCTGTGTCAGTAGAAATATTGATTGTGCTGATATATCAGAAAGGATCATCTGAAGTTAGCAGATTTATCTGGCTTTGGAGGAGCATAAAGAAGGGTGATACAGATGGAGATTCTGGTGTCCAGAGCACTGGAGCACATGTTTACTGCCCAATAGCTGCTTCGTACAAATGTTCTCTCAAGACTGAAGTTGCACCTAATGGTGCTTGCCACAGGCTCTTGGCCTTCTTCTTGATCAGAGCCTACAACATATTTTGTGTGCCCTGCTTCTTCAGGCTTCCTCTCTGTGAAAGTAGGGTAGGATTGGGAAGAACGAGCTGCTTCATGTCCAGATCCCACACTGCTTGGGAGCAAAGGTGCAGCCATGATTTGTAGGCAGGCACAGGGACTCAGGTCCAGAAACACAGACATGGTCAGAGTGCCCCAGAGGCATGAATAAATAATCGAGAGTATACTTCAAGTGTTTTTGGCACTTTTTTTTTTTTGACTGATGGCATCTTTAGCTGTTAAGTTAGCTGGTATTTACCAGTCTTCTAAGTATAGGATCATACTGGAATATCCTTTTCTTTGCTAACAACACTTAGCCTGATCTAATATTTCTGTATAATCTAATCTATATATCTGCATATGCTATCATCTTTTTGGACTCTTGGACTTTGACATGTTAATTAGCAGACAGAAAAATGTCATCATGGTGATGGGGAGTTGTCTGACACATTTACTTATCAGCAGAACCTGTTCTTGAGAAGTTCTTCTTATTGTAAACTTAATATTGTTTCCTTATTATACAGAATCACAGAATAGTAGGGTTTGGAAGGGACCTCTGTGGGTCATCTAGTCCAACCCTCCTGCCGAAGCAGGGTTACCTACAGCAGGCTGTAGAGGACCTTGTCCAGGCGGGACTTG
>Ga0181612_173394_pt1 | contig 14664 bp, 10 predicted proteins | sample HoacroProtozoa21_FD_119630 | JGI IMG/M metagenome (GOLD analysis project Ga0181612, IMG submission 119630) | Hoatzin crop microbial communities from Cojedes, Venezuel. Combined Assembly of Gp0051906, Gp0051904, Gp0051908 | reverse complement strand
GGAGGGCAGGTGGGAGAAGGAAGACGTGGCATCTCAGGGAGCCGCAATGCTCGCCGGTGCCGGCCACCGGCACAGCCACGACGCAGACCTCTGTGCCCTGCCGCGGCACTGGCCATCTCTCTGCGGAGACAAGGAGCACCACGGGCCGGTTGCTTCACAGCTGCTCCCCAGGCAGTGAGGGAAAGCAGAGGTGCGGGTGCACATCGGCTCCTGCCGGGATACGTGCTCGCCCGATCCCAGGCTGTCCTACTGGAGTTGCCAGCATCTCGCTCCCTCCTGAGGTCCTGCCGGTGCCGGGTCCTCCCAGGGACCTCACCGGTCCCACTTGCAAGTGTTGTACAGCAGCTTATGGGTGAGACCCTTGAGGAATTTGGGGCAAACACCAGTGTTTCTACTGAGCTGATATTTTGGGGGGACTGCATCTTGGCCAGAGAATGCAGGAATTTCACGCAGCAAGCAAAAAGCCGATGGCCACATCCTCGTAAGCATGTCCCTCTGTAGCGGTTGGCTCCCTTGGGAGGCTAGCACCCCTCTGCAAAACCACAGAGTTATTTTTTCACATTTGAAAGGGAATGTCCTTCTTGAATTCTACTTTCAGAAATCATGAAGCCATTTTCAGGTGGAATTTTCCAGCAGTGCTCACCCTGAGCCAGTCTACTGGGAAAAGCAGCCCCAAACCCAAACCACACCTACTTGGCCAAAGCCGTACAGACCCGAAGGACGTTGCACAACAGAAAGCGTCGGGGATGTGTGACCCAGCTAGTGGGTGCCAGCCCAGCCTCACGCACTGGTCCCAAATGTCCCCTGCTCCCACCCCGCAGTCAGCCTGGGCGCAGCCCCTGCTTGGGGCACACGAGGGGATCTCCTGGCCATCCCACAGGGTGGATGCAGGACATCCGTGAGTGCTGCAAATGAAAGGGACTTTGCCATTTAAAAACAGAATTGAGAGCCCAGGACACAGATGCGTGCGTACGTGCATCTACACATGTCTCCACGTGCCAGAGGATTTCACCAGGAGCTGGGAAACGGAGAACAGAGACCTGGCACTTCTGGGGCTGCACGGTAAGGAGAGAGCAACATCTCACAGTCAATCCCTCGTTTTGCTTTGCGGTTTCCCCACGAAGGACTGTGTTCGTGCGAGTAAGGTTTTGTTCAAGGCTGCAAGAAAAACTGTCTGTTAGATCGTAATACCCTCAAAAAGGTTGGAAGTCACTGGGAGCAGGGAAGGGAGACGCGCCCACATCGTTTGGTCGCATGGTGCAATTCTGGTGAGGGTCTCGGTGTCCTCCCCCAAGCAAACGATGCTGAACCCCCGTGCTTGTCCCACATAGGGCCCAGCCCTGCGTCTCCCTGCAGCTCCTTGCCCTGGTAGAGCTTCTCCCCCAAAGTCCACTTGCGGCGCGCGATGGTCGCTTCCCCAAACCTCCCCACCCCATGACTTCTGCCCCTTCGCTCAGTAAGGGCTGCGTTGCGGCTCTGTGTGTCTACGTAAGAAAATGTGCTGCTCAGACCAGCTTGACTTAAATCCCAAACATTTATTCAGATTGGGTTTTGGTGATGCTTCAAATGTCTGGATTATATTGAAGGATTTCTTTAGCCATCAGCAAATCTTACCTTTTAGGGCTTACAGGTAAGACCAGACAGATAGGTAGGTGACCCTGCTTAAGCAGGAGGGTTGGACTAGATGACCCACAGAGGTCCCTTCCAACCCCTACCATTCTGTGATTCTGTCATTCTGTGATTCTGTGATTCTATCTGCATTTATTCTGTTTTAGATAAAATAACATGGATACAGGAATGACAGTATTTGGAATTTAGGCTAAACAATATATTATGCTTGTTTTAACAAGCTTATCAAAGGTGCTCTGGCATTTTCCATTTACAAAGGGCAATGATGTGTGTCAGAGCTCATAAACCAAATGCATGTTTAAGAGCATCACTGGGCTGGACAGCGCTACTGCTTTTCTGCAGTCTCACAGAGCTATTAAGAATTGGAGGAGAGAAATGTTCAATGGCTAAGAGAAGTGAGAGGAAGCACAGGAAGAGTCCTAATGAGATCCAGAACCACTGTTACCTCAGTAATGTGCTAGCGTTCAGCTCAAACCGTTATCAGGATATAGATTTTTTACTGAATTTATAATTGCAACCTTAGGGGTGCTAATGGCCACATAAATGGGTATGAAAAGAAGCAACTCCAAGAGCTATGGTCATACGGAGGTGTATATTGCTGCAAATAGAGATGGAGGAAATACACGAGTGGTGTAGTTGTCCAAACTGTGATCTTCATGGATCTATGAGCAGACATTCATTTCCCAAGTGACAATGCTATGATACTGATGTTTCTCTCTCATGTGGATAAGTGCTTTTGGAGCTCTATGACAAGCTGTAGAGCCTCAAACAGAAATTGAGTGGTTTAAATGTAGAGACATCAAGCAACCAGGCAGGAAATTGTTTTGATTGATTATGCCATTTTGTGGAATCCTGTGTATTCTTAGTCTTTAAAATTCCATGCCTGTTCCCATTAGAAAAGAAGGATCCCTGAGATCCAGAGCTTTCTGCCTCACATCCTTCTCCAGAGGAGAACAAGCAATAGGGGAGGTGAGAGGATGAGGTGCCATTTCTCAAGGAAAGCAAAATTTGAGAAAGAAAAGCAGGAGTAAGCTTTTCCTCTCCCGTAAGTGAGATATATGTCACACTGTCTCCTGGAGCTACAGTTTTGTGTCTGAAATGGAAAGTATCCTTTCTCCTTAACCCATAGATATTCAGCAGTTTTTCTCACATGAAGGGGAAACAGCCACAGACAGAGCTGACATTCCTTTTATTTCAGCATGGAGGGTGTTCTTAATTTGAATGTTGCTTTTCATTGTGCAGTCTAAAATTTCCTGACATTTGGAGTGGCCATAGCTTGCAGAACATTTAATAGCCACAGTGCCTCAGGTACATTATGCTTACTAAGCTACTTGATTATTAGGAGTCTAGGATGCCAAGATGACATACCCATAAAATAACAGTTTTAAAATCATTGAACTGTAAGTTATAGGTCATTCATGTGTTTTACTATTATCAAAATGACATTAAAGGAGAAAGTTCTAACTCATAATAATGCCAGCAAGGAGCTTATACTTTGATGCAGCACATCCATTATAAAGAGAGGCAAAAGACAGAAATAACCAATTGATTCTACAATTTGAAAGTACTGTTCATAGGTACAGAATTTTGACCAGTTTTAAATTCAAGCACCCTCACAAAACCCGAAGTGTTTCCATTAATCTTTCCATATCATGCAGAGATTTAAATGGTATATTTCATAGTTCTACAGCCCAGGACCTCAAGTAAATCCTACAAGACGTAGTGTGCTTCCTAGTCTAAAACCTGAACACCAGAAAGTTCCGTGACTTTTTCGCATTTTGACTCTGCACAATCCCAGCAAGATCAACGCCTCCCAGCAAGACTTACTCACTCACATGCAGCACTGCTCCATCACCTCCACAGACCACGCAAACTCAGCTAGCTCAGCTGTCTCTGCACCACTCCGTAGCACAGAAATGCCATGGGATGCCTAACAATGCTAAGGTTAAACTGTGAACAGTGCATTGCCTTTCTCAGTCAGGCTCTGAGCAGGCACAGTTACCCAGTTACACAGTTACGCTGCAGAAACCAACTCTGGTCATTCGTTTTCACCTGCATCAGGAATTTTTCCAGAACATGAGAGTTGAACTGTCTGTGTGATATTCGTAAATACTGTGAAACACATGGACTTACAAGATCCAAAAGGATTTTTAAATGGTTGGTTTAATTTTGATTGAGCTAACCAAACAGACAAACAAAAGTTTCACATCATGCTAGCCTGGAAATATACAATCCGTTTCTGACTAGCAATTCTTTTCTTTAATTAGGCAAATTTTGAAACAAAATTAGAAACTTTTCACTAAGGAGGTACGGAAATAAAACAGGACTTTTTGCTCCTCTGCTTCTTTCCCTTCCTCTTTTTCTGCATAAGCCATTTAGTCATATCCAGGCTAAATGCACACATAGTTCCAGACTGAGGCTTTTTGCATAATATTCAACTAAAAGTTTCACTTAGCCTCTGAAATTACTCCAGGTATTTTACATATATGCCACTAGGTGTCTGTTCCTCCCCTTCTTGAGATCTAAAATCCTGCCTTTTCTGTTGAGATCTGTGCTCCTCTAGAAGGAATTCTGGTTAGAAACATGGAATTTCAATCGAGAGAGTGGTTCTGTTTCTCAGGACAGATGGTTAAAGCTACAGCGTTTTAGAAAGCAGTTCATACTTACATCAGTCACAGCCCAGAAATCAAGGACACAATTTCCCAAATGCCCTGGATAGTTCTTACTATCCAAGAGTTTTTTCTTTTCCATCTCAGCATTCCCTGATAAGTAATCACTTTATCTGTTACACAAATTATGAAGTATATTGACCATGCAGAGTCTGGAATTCTTTTTACAGTTTAGTTTTTAACTGAGAAAAAATACCACACATTAATAATGGCTTCAGCAATAATAGCAGAAGACATTCACTTACCCTATGACAATGCAGGAGATGGCAGTTCCCAAAAAGGCATAGGTTAAAATCGATCCTAAGTTACGAAAAAAATGTCTCTGGGGAGGAAAGTTTGAAAACAAGTCCTTTGTAATACAGTCAATAAAAGAACATTCAGAACAAGTTGAAACACTACATCTAGAAGTGCCATATCTCAAATATAGGATCAAACAATATAGGCTACATCATTTATTTTGGAGAATACACTTAAAGATGATTAATTTTTAGCCTGGTGGAATGCCATCAAAATTCCCTCTCTTATGTATCCAGCCAGGATTAGAACAGAAGTTCACACTGAACGTACTGGATGCAAACCGTACCACAACCCCACCCCTTGAACAAAGTTCTGATCATGCAGTATAGAAAACACAGACAGGCTGCTGCCTACATGGAGTGTCACCAGATTCAAAGCAGTCTCTTCTGAAAACAGGAATGCCCAAGTGTTATAAACTGCACAATCAAATCTTTGCACAGGTGCAGAAAGGGAGCGGAATTAGGTCCATGCATCTCTCATTTGCTTCCTTTCCTGTCCAGTACTTCTCATGCAATATAATGTTAACTGTTAATATATGTTAATATATATTAATATACATTAACTGACTCTGTCACTAGCCTGTTGGATCTACAAAATAACAATCACATTCAGTCACTATTGTAATATAAGAAACAGACACATACCTTCTTTAAACTATATCCAGCATGAAATATAATGGGTGGCAGCAAAATATTGAAGAAGATAGAAGGATCAAATGTCATCTGCCAGAAAGGACAAAAGACAGGGTAAGGACAAATAAAGTAGCATTTAATCTGATAGCATAGGTTTTAATTGTAACTTCTTATCAGGATTAATCTCAGGAGCAGCTTCAATCTCTGCAGGCCAGAATGTTATTCTGAGTTGTTTTCTTACAAGGATTAATGTGCAGTTCTTTACTGCTTATATATGTAGAATACTACTTGAAAAGTATTCCTTAAAGAAGGAAACCAGTCATGCACTATTTTACAGGGAACACATTCAAGCAGTGTTACCTGTGATAGTAAGTACCTGCATTAGCAGACACCCAGCTTGACAGCCCCACAGCTTAATCCCTCGTTCAGCCATGGACTTCCTGCTCAGTTTCAGGGAAGTCACAGCATCAGTGTTGTGCCTCAATTCCCCACAAACAGAGTGGCAGTCAAAGAAAAGGCCTATACCACCAAAACAAATGTAATGTTTCCTTTGAAGTGTATCTGTTTAGGCACAGACAGAGCTTGCTAATGTTGCTTAATGAACTACTGGCTGTCAGCTAATATGTTCTTTCTGGAATTACTGCACATGATAACTGTTCACACTTTGATCATCTTCAGTACTTCACTTGAGTTAACCTGAAAGTGATAAAAAATATATTTTACCTCACACTTTTAGCAGGAAAGGAACATTCATGGGGCTAGGTAGTAGCTCAGATGCTACATAACTCATTCAACTATAATTGTATAATCAGTTCTGCTAACTTGCCAGCACAGGTTTCTATTGTCCTAAAGTTTCTCAATAAATCTGCTGACTGCTTCTGTAGCATCATTTCCATTGTAACACATCTTGTAAAATATGATTGGTCCAATCCAGTCAATCAGTTTTGGCCTGACTGCAACAAAACAAGCTCTATACTCTCCACAGTAACTAGCTATTTCTAATTCCTAACAAAATGTAAGTGTAGCAAAGAACAAATTATCCCTTTTGGCAAAAGGACTGCCTACACAGACATGAAATTCGCAAATGGCATAAAGCCTTTTCTTCCAGATTTCGATTTGAGGGTTTTGTGATGGTCTTAATTATTAGCAGCTCAACTAATTTACCAGTAACATCCTTGGTTCCTTGCTGTTTTTTTTGTTTCTGCATGTGCTGACGTTGTAAGTCATATGGTCATAGCAATGAAACTAATTGGCTTCTGGTGGCAGTTATCTACCTCTGTGTTACTGAAGATGCAATATAGCACTGTGTTACTTAACCCGAGAGGCACTAACCGTGTCCTACTGCCTACGTATCTTGTATCTGTTTCATAGCCAAAGGGGTTTCCTTATACTCTCAATAAGCTAAGGACTAGATTCAGCCATTCTGCAAAGACTAACTGAATTTTCTGCAAAGACATAGCTAAGGTGCTATTTACTTTCAGAACTGAAGGTATGGTACTGGGTTACTCTCTTCGTGGTTCCTGTTCCAAGCCACCAGCTGGCACAGCAGCAGACACCTCTTCATCCTCTGTTATGCAGCTTGTTATACTCAGTCAGCCCCTTCATGTGAAACATTCATTTTTGTTTCTATAACATTCAGAAACAGTTCACAGAATATCTATTAAAAATTTTAAAGTAATGCTAGAATGAGAATGATGTTAGGCAAGGCAAAAAGCTCTTATTCCAGCTGTTGTCACTACACTGTTCATAGTTGCATGGAGAGAGACCAACGACAATGTTCAGCTGGTGCACTTCATGATGAGTAGCTTTCAGTAAAACAGAATCCTGTTTAAAACCACAGCGTCGCTCGAGAAAAAAATATTTTCATAAGCCTGTGTACTGTTTACTGTTCTGTCAGCAGGCTATATTATACCAATACTTTTAAAACAGACAGGATGTAATGAATGCAATGGCTCACAGCTCCTTTGTTCAGATAAAGTGATATTTTAAGGCTACAGTATTCTAGATGAATTATTTAGCTTCAAAAGAGTAAGGCCTGCCTACAAAATTACTTCTGTCTTCTTACTAACAGACGGCTTGATTTGATAAACAGGAAGTGAAAGCTCAGCCTTTTTTTCCATTCTGCTTACTTTGAATTACAAAGTTGAAAAAAACCTAGCTGGCAAATAATGTGCCAGCAACTTTAGCTGTGCTGGTAACTTCATGGAAAACATGATAGAAAAAAGATTTTCTTCACTTTTGAACTAATAGCCTAACTAAATGTTAATTTTGGAATTAATTCAACAAATACATTAAAATATTTTTTCCATAGACATCAGAAATCCTGACTGCATGTTTTATTATTCAAAACTGTGTTCTGAAGGATATAGGTTTTTACGTCATGGCACAGTCTCTTCTTCCTGCTAAATGCACTTGGTAAACTCTTACACTGAGGTCAAAAGGGAATGACAGTTGTACAAAAACCAGAGCATAGTGTGGTCATGTTTTCTGGTTTTTATGTTAGTGCTTTTGCTAGTCAGGAAGGTTGCCAGGCATTGTTACAGTCTCCTGAATACTGTTTAATTCCTCCCTCTTTCCTTTTTTATTTATTTTTTTTTTAAGAGGGCATTTGCTGGAGAATTTTAAAGGAAAAAGGAGTGAAAATCTAGGCAGGCTGAGGCCTCTCCAGCAACACAGAGAAACCCACATTCACAGTTGAGTCTTGTAAGAATCTTCCGGCAATGTGAGACTATGGAAAGCAGAGTGGACAATCCCCTGTAAGGGCAACAGAAACTTCTGTGCAAGTTAGTGCTCCCCCCTTCTGATAACACAAGTCACCTTCAGTATACCAGGTTTGACGAAGATGTTCAAATGTAATGGATTAATACATATGCCTTGGAAACTAAACACACACTTTGACTAAGACAAACCTCTTGCAACCAACAAGCAGGAAAAAGGGTGAAGATTCAGCAAAATCTAACTAGTTTGATTGCCACAGTATTTTCCTGTCTGCACCCACCACAGCTCTAAGCGTCCTGGACAGTCTAGTTCCTTCTGAAAATGGCAAGAATCTGGCAGTAACAACAGACAGGCACAAAATGGTGCTGCATCAGCAAGGAATTTGAGCAGATGGTTAAATCCTAATTTCACCAAGTTCCCCAGTCTACATTCTAAGCATAATTTAAAAGTTTTTATAATGGTAACTACTATAATACCCAGGAACACGTATTAATGTGCTAGATAAACAATAATACTTGGAAAAAAGCAAAATAATATATTGCAGTATAGTAAAAAAAAAAATGGTAAGAACTTAGAAGCTTCATGTGAATATGTGATGTCTTTGAGCATAAAATCCAGGTTTCAGAAAGTCCCTCTGCACTTGTGAGTTCTTTAAATTGCTGTCAGTTTTTAAGTGAACGTTACACAAAGTAAATATTGGAAGGAAGGGGAAGACTATACTAACAAAGTAAATATTTTAATTGTTATATACTAGAAAACAGAAAAGGCCATGCATTGTAGAAGACTGTAAACTTCATCCCACACTTCCCTTTCTGCATCAGCCTGGAGTGCCACAATGCTGGCTCCCCAGGCTGGGGGATAGCCAGTGAAATCCCCACTGAGGACCACTGCAGTAGCAAATGACTGTATGAGAACGTTGTGATGCATTTAAGCGTTGTAACAAAACCCACTTCTCTATGCAAGTTTACATATTTACAAGTTTATACTTTGTAAACTGTTTAGGGTTTGTAGTTACTCTGCTATAAACAGGAGGTAAGCCTCCTTTGCATTCTGCTACCAGAGCAAGTCACTTAAGACAGAGGACAAATAAAGAAATCCATGGAGTTTATAAAGTTTTGGTGGCAACGAATCCAAGGTAACAGCTTTGCCTGCAAGTGAACTCAGTGTCTGCAGGAGGTGGGACTGTCACCTAAAGGAGATCAGGCAACAATTCTGCATGTGTACAGCCAGTTGTATGCTAAATGATGGTCAGGTTTCTACTGCACCTGATTTCCACTCCTGTTCTCCTTCCTCACTTACCCTTCTCACCCTAAATTCAGAATAGCCTTTCTCTCTCTGTCATATTTTAGCTTAAAACTTGTTTTCCTCTCTCAAGGGTGTAAATAAAAGAAATATCTTAGACAGTTTAGAACAAAAATAAGATAGGTTTTACCTTCTGAAGCATTGCATTGCCCTGGTGACCATTGACATTATGGTGGCTGATCTCTCTTTTGTATTGATATTCATAGACCTGATTAGTTACATTAATAAGTAGAGTGGATGGCCCAGACTTCAGCTTTTCACATTCATAAACAGTTCCACTTTCAACATCTGATACTTTTGTTGCATATCGTAAAATTAATCCCATTACAAGGCCTGGAGAGTAAAAAAAAAAGAAAAGAAGAAAAACCACAGACATTCAGGTACTTTTAAGTATCTGGTGCTACATAATTACTGATTTGGAGAAAAATGAACTCTCTTAAAGCTAGGACACCACTTTCTCCATGTTTCCACCTTCACAGAGGTACACCTCACTCAACACTTCATGGATGACCATAAAACATTCTTCCAAAATGGTTATCTCATTAGAATACAGATGTTGGTTTGACATATGCTCAGTTGTACTCCTATTTTTACGATCCAGTTGCTGGAATTATTTTGATATAGTTATTAACTGAGTTGCTCCACCACTGCATTTTCGATAGATACGTAGTGAAGAGGGATGCCTGCATAACTAACATTCTGTACTCAGCATACAGAAATCAGCGAGGTTTTGGTGATTTTACACACTTCGTTCATGGGGGCAAAATGCTGACACTATATCCTTGGGCACATTCTGCTGTCTGTAGAAGACTGTATTTTTGAGACTGTATAAACATGGGAAAACAAAAGTGGGAAGGAAAGGAAGATTAAGAGTGGGATTAATTGATTTGATTATCTACAGTTTAGGACTCTTAATTAAGACAGACATTTCGGCTCCCTTTACAGTTAACAGAGAGGAAAATCTACTTCTGCAATTATCCTCTGGAAGGTTCTTTCTGTTGGCTCTAGTGGGAACTTGCATGATTACTTCAGGAGAGGTGACTAATATTTAGCCAGATAACATTACTGAGATTATTTCCAGCCTCAGAGGCTTGGATTTGCTTTCAAAATTAATTTCTATGCTTCTTTTATGTCCTATGTCTAGGTTTTATGTTCCACATATATGATGAACAGCTTTACAGTTACTAATTATGAACACATTCATAAAATGCTAAGAATACTCAGATTAAATATTGATGGAAGACATCTAAACATCTAGATAGATATATTTACTAATGAAAGATAAGAAATTAATGAAAGTACAGGAAATAGCTAATAAGCATCTGAAAAATATGATATTAAAGTTTACATTTTATCCAGTAATCAGATGCCATGGTGATAGAAGTGATCATAAACCCCCAGAGAGATAAATAGGATGTCTTGTTATTATCACATTTTCCTGTAACAGAGACTCTCTGAGCTGCAGATTTGCATATGTAAGGCAAGTTTGTAGCTTCCTGGACTGATACTACAACAGAGTAATAGCTGTATTGGTTGTTTAGCAGGCATATGTATATATGCTTGTTTTGTATCTATTGTATAGTATGGCTGTTTTTTTTAAATGGTAGAAGATTCAGACAAGCAGTAGAAAATCCCAAGGCCACTTTCTTAAGTTATAAAGCATTTGTGCAATAAATCAGATAATAAATCTAGCTGTAGTAAAAGACAGAATTCCTCAAAATTTTAGGGGAAAGGAAGTATGGGAAAAGGGAAGCAAGCACTGCATGTGCTGCTGTGAAATATGTTTTGTAAAGTGGTCAGCCCCAGATATCCAAAAATATAAGTCAGAACCCAGGAAAACCATTAATTAGTTCAAACACTCAGGGTTTTCATCTTATTTTTATTAGATTTCCTCCAGAAGAACCACATGTTTGATTTTCAAATTCAATTTCAAAGACATGGATAATTCAACTTCATGTGATGCTTGGACAAGGCTTGATAGTTCCTTCTCATTCTCTGGAACAGAAAACTTTTAGTTTTTCCTTTACCATCTTCGTTCCTATCACTCAATGTTTTACACTATAGCCTGTCTTGCACTTCTGTTTTCAGGTATTACATAGACTTAATCAGCTCAGGTAACAGAAATATTTTTCAGATGTTCACCCATGCCTGTGCAAGGACACTGACAGAAAAAGACTACTCAAGAACAGGAATATTTGGCAACACAGTTTGCTAGAATCAGTATCAGGTCTCAAGATGGAACAGGCTTTGAGCAGTCAGAAGACAGAAGTGTTTGGTTAGATGATTGTGCCGTTACAACCTGTTCACCCACCCTGTCGTCTCCTCTTTCATTTCCCTTTTCTTTCCTTCTGCATTCTGTCTGCTTAGAAAATTTCCCTGTATGTCCCTCATTATCTCTCCCACACATGATTCTTCTGTGCTTGCCCAACTTCTTGTCTTGCTGCATTTCCTGGCCTCTAACATTTACCTGTTTGTTTGCAGCATCTGTCATATTAACCTGCCGCCTTCTGGATAGTTTTACCTAGACCCTCACATTATGTCTTCCAAAATTATGCAGGACAGTAATCTTGTTTTCTCCTAGCCTTGTTTCTGTTATACCGGTAATGATGAGCACCATGCTTATTGGTACAAGTAACAGTCTTCTTGACGCGTACAGAAGATAAGACTTTAAGGAAATAGTGCTATTTTTAACTGAGAGCTCAAGATTAATGAATGAAGAGCTAGAAACATGAAAATTATTTTTTAAATTAGAGTTTAAATCCTCCTATTCAGAGTTCTTCTGATTTATTTTTTAGCCTTTGAAGTTTAACTGTTTATGTGGTTTGCACACATAATAACTGTCTGAGTGGCAACATGGAACTGCTCAGGGGAGATCAGCGGAGACCGGCTGACACTGCCTTTACCATCACTGTTGTTCAGGCAGGTGGACTACTGTGCCCTACAACATTCTGAGATTCCTAGTATGCGTGTTATATTGGCAAATATAGCACATACTTTGAAAAAATTCTGTTTGATAGTTTTAAAAAAGAAAACAACTGTCCTCAATTATAGTGTATAAAATATGATCACAGTAGCTGCAGAGCAATAAAGATCAGTGCTGACTGAGATTTACAGATGGAATTCAAGTTTGCCTTTTGGGTTTTCTTCTGCCAGTTTTAGATCTTATCCTCTGATGGAATCCAGATCTGGTTAATGTACACAGCCACACAAGCAATGAAATCATAATGAAAGAACAAGGAAATTGTAAGAGTATCCAACAGCATACATATATTGGAGAAATTACATTAGAGAAGACTCTAACAATCGATATTCTCAGGCGATCAGTGGGGCTTTGAGGTCCTTGTAGCTCTCAAGGAAATTCTATAACGTATTAAATTTGAACAAAATGTGGATGGGATCCATAATGATGGGTTGACTCAGAATATTCTCAAATGCTCTGTGGAAAGTTCAGACAAAGACAATTGCTATCAGTACACTACATTGCAAATGTCAACATAAGTGATGGGATTGTATTCTTCCTTCAGTAATAATAAATGTGCCAAAGACTGTATATAAAACCCCCGGTGAATTAAAAATCTAGGAAATGTGTTTAATATTTTAGTAGGTGCATCATTTATGGAATGCACTTTCTGCTTTGAATTGTTATATATCATTTCTTTCATGATAGAATTCAGGAGCCCAGAGCATATTCTAACAGAAATAATTCATTTTTAAGTAGGTGTATAATTCACTCTCCACTATTCCTCCTTCCAAACTGAAATCATACTTTTGTAATGTATCTTCTGAAACATTAGTTAATTTAAAGAAAAAACCCCGACATTTGGGAAATATCATCTTGATGTATCTACTATGAAAAAAGACTAATAATTTCTAATTTCCTTGCAATCAGTGTTTCGTGGCAGAAAAGCTAAGCACGAAGTTTTTCTCACAGAGTTCTATGAACTTTGGTATGTGAAATCATACCTTCTGTACAAATAGCTCTGATTTTATAGTGGCATGCACAGAAAGCCTGGCTTTACCATGTAAGTCCAGGAATTCAGCAGCTAAATCTCCTTGAAGATGACTCAGGAATAATGCTGCATCCGTCACCTGACATCACAAGTAGGTATTATACTAAGGTACTGGTTAGCACAAATTAAAAAGTTTCAAATAGTATTACATCAGTTAAGGATGTAGGTAATTGTAAGTGCAAACTCTTATGCAAGCCTAAACTTGAGTGTACTAGCACAAAGTAGAGTACCTATCCTGTATTGTAGGAGTCCAAGTCCAATTATAAATGTTTTCGTCTCAGCTTCCCCTTATTTAAGACACCGTCCTTCAAAACTAGCTCCAAGGCTTCATTTAATTTGTGTTTTAACCACATTTATTTAAATGCAAGATGGAAACAGAAAAGGGTGTACTTAATGTTACATATGTCTTTTAAAAAGTCTCAATTGTCCTTTGAAGTAAGATTCTGCAGCAAAATCTCACTCTAACTAGAGCTCAGTTATGTTTCAACTGAAGGCAATGCAGATTCTCCAGCTTCTTCAATGGAAGCAGGATGAAATCCTTAATCATAGATTGGAGAGTATTGGAAAGGATTTAAGTCACTCACGCCAAACTCCTGAGCTCAACAGCACTGTTCTTTCCCCAGGATTTTACCTAGTCAGCTGTTAAACGCCCTCCTTAATAATGACTCTCAGGGATGCAGTTTTAGCCATTACTTGATTTTCACCAAATATTTTCGCATTTCTTCCAAATTTTTTTTTTTGCCTCAACAATGCTATTCCTCTTTTCACCTGCCCACTACAAAATGTCAGTTTCTGCCTTGATCATGATTTCACCATGCTTTTCTCTGAATCCTGACAATCTCTCTTTGTTATGAATGTTGTAGTCCGGAAGACTAAGAAGTGCTCTTCATTATTTTATTGAGGGCTAGAGATTCCTCTTTCTGGGACTTCTTCCATCCATTGCTGCCTTTGAGAATTAGGGGTACTCAGACCACACTCACATTCACAAGGAAACTACAATTATTCTACACAAGCGGCATAATGGATTTAGGAGGCATAAGAATCATATTGCTTAATCATTAGACACCTCCACCAAAGTTGAATCAAGAACAGTATGTGCCTCACTTCCAAACATGCTGCAGGTGATCCTCAGAAGAGGCTGAGGAAGGGCTACTGTGAGGCAGCTGTGCCACTCCACACCCACCAAGAGCTCAACAATTGGAGGCAAACAGAAAAAAAAATTGGTAGACCTCCAATCCCGCTCCTCCATAGAATCATAGAATCACAGAATCACAGAAAGTTTTGGGTCAGAAGGGACCCCTAGAGGACATCTAGTCCAACCCCCCCACAGCGAGCAGGGACAGCGCTAACTAGATCAGGTTGCTCAGAGCCCTGTCCAACCTGGTCTTGAATGTTTCCAGGGATGGG
>Ga0181612_180471_pt1 | contig 14665 bp, 8 predicted proteins | sample HoacroProtozoa21_FD_119630 | JGI IMG/M metagenome (GOLD analysis project Ga0181612, IMG submission 119630) | Hoatzin crop microbial communities from Cojedes, Venezuel. Combined Assembly of Gp0051906, Gp0051904, Gp0051908 | reverse complement strand
GATGGAGCTCTGAGCAACCTGGTCTAGTGGAAGATGTTCCTGCTCATGGCAGGGGGGTTGGAACTAGATGATCTTTAAGGTCCCTTCCAACCCTTACCATTCTATGATTCTATGATACTCTAGAACAGTTGATAGCGTGTATTGCTAATAAATGGTGGGGGGAAGTGAGAGAGTGGCTGTGTGGTTCTTAGTTGCCGGCCAGGGTTAAACCATGACAGTCTTTCTTGGTGCCCGTCATGGGGAATGTAGGGTTCAAGACAACGACAGATTTGATTGGAGTGTGCTAGATCAAATTTTTAGTTGTTATTGCTGTTTAGCTGTTAATTGGCAGGCTTCTGTGTTTGCTTACCTTACTGTACGTTACAGTCTAGTGGTTGTTAGTAGCTGTTTTTTGTTTTCGCTGCTTGCTGTAGTGCTGTACTGCTTATCATCTTACTCTGCTGTGCCTGGGAACATTTTGATAACAGCAATGGCTGATGCGCAGATTACAGGATTCAATCCAGACAGGGTAGCAGCAGTGAGATGTATCAAAATACAGCTTTTAAGAGGAGCATCTGCCTCAGTATAACCCCTCAGTATAATCCCTTGATTATAACAGCAGTCACAAATGCCATGGGTAAAGTAGGTGCTCCAGCAAATACCTTGAGGGAAATTGGGGCTATAACTTAGGGGCTATCTATGTGGGTGGTGAATAAAGGAAAGCTGGCAAAACCAAAAGGAGTTACATCACGGGTGATGAGGAAACAAATGTAGAATGATCTTGTACAAGCCTGTGTCCCATGATCAGAAATAAATGGGATTACATTATCAGAAATGTTTCGCTGATGGCAAAAGTTAGTGCTTACACAAAAAAGCCAAGTGCCCATGGCCCCAGCACCAACTCTGTGTCCACCTTCCACCTCTGCCTGTCACCTCAAGGTAGGGCAAATGCCAAAACAGCAGAAATGAAGGTTTGGCAGGTCCCCCAAAATTGCCACCACTGTAGCCTCTTACTGTCAGGGGAACCAGTGCTCCTATGTTCCTTTAACTATAAAGTGGCAGTCTGGACAGGTTTTGTATGTCTTAGCTCTGGTGGAAACTGGAGCTGAGGTTACTGTATCACATAGAAATATTAATAATAAAGACGCCACATCACAAATCTGTGGGCTGGGGGGAAATCCTACTCCTGTCCTCCCTAGGAAATGCTACTCCCTTTATGACGACAGTGATAATTGCCTCTATAAAAGAATGTATCTTGGGTATTGACGTGTTGGCAGGACGAACAGTTGAAACTTTAAATGGTCACTTCTGCTTCAGAACTTAACAAGCAGGAATTGCTATTCGATCTATAATGTTTTGCATGGATTCCTGAAGTGGGATCCTGTTGTGCTGTCCATGTCTGTCAAGGTGGTAACCGTAAAATACTATTGTACTCCGACTGAGGGGGAAGGAAATTACTCAAACCATTCAGGCACTTCAACAAGGGGGAATTGTTAGGGATACAATAATTGCTTTTAATAATCCTATTTGGCCTGTTTGAAAACCAGACAGCACTTGGAGAATGACTGTACGATATAAAGAATGGAATAAAGTCACCCTCCCATTTGCAGTCATGGTACCAGACACGGTTACTCTTACAGAATAAATCAGCAAAAATTTACAACCCTGGAAGGCAGTGATAGATCTTGCTAATGCTTTCTTTTTGATAGTCATTACATATCTATAAAGTATGTGCACATAACTGTACTATTTGTACACAGCTACATTTAAAAGCATTACACAGGCTATGGGGAAAGATAAAAGAGTGCCAGTGGGCCCCCCACCCCTGTCGAGGGGGTGATGACATGTATTCACTGCTGTGGATATGGTGTCAGAAATGTTTTTTGCTAAACCCACTAAATACGCTAATTGACATAACACAACTGATGCATTAGAACAACTCGTTCACCAATACGGACCTCCTCACTAAAAGCGAAGTGACCAAGGAGCACACTTTGTTGGACGTAATATCCAAGATTGGGCTCAAGGGCTAGGGATAGCTTGGATATTCCACGTTGCCTACCATCCCCAAGATAATGGCTTGATTGAAAGAATGAATAGGATGTTGAAGGAACAATTAAAAGAGCTAACCAGTACTGAAACTTCACAACACTGGAGCTCACATCTTACTAAAGCAGTTTTTTTGTTAAAAAGGTGGAATAGTCATAATCGAACACCCTATGATTGCATTACAACACCTCTGCTACAAAACATGGCGAGGACTGGAATTCTGCCATACGGTGTCTCTTCCCAAAATGTTAACTAAAGAGCGCTGTGGACAGCTGCTCACTCACCCCTTTCCCTTACCCCCCAGTGGGATGGGGAAGAGAACAAACAAAAGGTAAAACTCGTGGGTTGAGATAAAGACCAGTTTAATAGGACAACAAAAGAAATAATAATAATGATGATGATGACTATGCAAAACACGCTATATACAATGCAATTTTTCTTACCACCCAATGACCATTTGCGTAGACAGTCCCCAAGCAGTGACTGCACAACCTGCAGGTTTCCTGCAGGTTCATGAAATTTGCTGAACTCACATATTTCGCAAAACTAGCCAAACTCATGCAGAAGTTCGAACCCCGGAAAAAGAGAGGATTCCTGTCCCCTGGCCAGCCCCTATTTTAAACTGAGCCTGAAGTCTCTGGTGTGGAATACTTCCATTGGTCAGCTTGGGCTAGCTGTCTGGCTATGCTCCCTCCCCAGCTCCTGCATGCCTGCTCATTAGGTGAATATGGGAGACTGGAGAGTCCTTGATTTCCTAGCAACAACTGAAAACATTCTTCTCGTACTAAATCCAAAACATAGCAGCTACTAGGAGGAAAATTCATGCTATCACAGTGAAAACCAGGGCAAAGGGAAACGGAACTATTTACACTGACTGATTGCGTGGTGGGACCATGACCTATCAGTAGTCACCCCTGAGAATGCCATATGGTTCTGTACCTCAGCTTCTCCTCTTATTTTACATCCTCTGTTGATACCAGATTCACAAGCTCTTGTATTTGAGGTATCCTCAACAAATACCTGTGCCTTGCCTATAGGAGATAGCATTGGAACGGTGTTATTGGTGTCACAGACTCAACATCGAATTCAAGTTCAATCTGAAAAAGTGCAAGCTGTAGCTCTTCAATCTGTGTGGGCAATTACTCCCCACCAGGTTATCAAACCCACAGTAATATTAGCTAAATGAGCTGCAGCAGCAGTGCATGTATTACTGGAAGGAGAGGACACCTCTGTTTTCCTCCCTTATCACAGGTTGACTAGCTGTGCTTTGTAGTCTTGTACTACAATGCACATGCCCTGGATACATTTATGCGAGAACAAAGTGTAAATACTTGGATTTTGTTGGCCTCTACTGTAGCTAACTCATCTGCCTTTTGTATTGAGAAAGGATTAACAGCTACAGATCTTTTGACAATGCATTTCATTGGTGTGCCAGTCCCAGTAGCTGTATTACAGAATTATGCTATACTAAGTGCTTTCGATATTCATGTTCATCATTGTTTTATCCAAGCAGGTAATGGCTGCACACTAAGTAACATCACAAATTTTATTGGCAGTGGACTATCTCCTTCTTTGACACCACAAATACTGCTCTGATTTTGAAGTCATGTGTTGCTTCAACATAACTGATGAATCAGCCAGCGTAGAGGATAACATTCAACATCTCCAGGACTTTATGCATCAAATGAAACAATCTACTGGTGGTGCCTGGCTGGCTGAGTGGTTTAATTCCCTGACAAGATGAGTGGAACACCTAGTTCAAAGCATTATTGTAGAGATATATGTATTCCTTTTTCTATATGTGTTGTTTATTGCGTGCGTCTGTAAACTACTCTGCCTTACACCCTGCAAGCCCAGATGGACACCTCCAGTTTGCTAGCCCCAGAAGAAGCGGTCCCTTGAGTAAGGAGGTGAAATATGGGAAAATAAAGGAAGATTATAAACATGTTCAAGTGACCTGCAGCTGAGGTGTAGAAAAACACACATATCATACTAATTGTGGTTTAGCCTTGCATGTTGGACAAGTAGAATATCTGTGCTTCTATAACATAGACCTGTGACAGACTTAGAGGCACCCTATCAAACATGCTTGAGATTCCTGCCCTGCTGTGGGAAAGATCAAAGCACAGGGGTAAACTACACCTGTGCAAATTCTGACATACAGGAAAAAAACCCAGCAGGTTTGGTGATCCTCTAGCATGGACCGAGCTCCGCAGTGCCTGCGTCCCTGCTTGTGTGCCTCTGCCTGGGTCCTGCTTCAGGGATCCTCTGTTCATGAGGTAACGAAAATAAATTTACTCTTTGCATTTCATCTGTGGTTTTGTGGTTGTTTCCGAGTCCTGCCTGTGCTGGCTCACATCGAGACCCAGACAATCCCTAAGCAGCCATTTTCTTCTCATTCTGCCCTTTATATTAATGCACTTGCTTCTGCAATGGAGCACAGTCAACTACGTCCCTTGCCGACACAGGAGGTAGAAAATGCATATTACCTTACCTGTTGCTGAAAGCCAGACTGCCAATTACAGCTTGCAAAGGTAATTAATTCTCATGCTGAAGGGACGTAAATAGACAAGCAATGAGACTAGCCACTTCACAGCTTTCTTTTACTAATTACCTCTACTGAGCAAGAATGAACTGCTTGCCAGGTAACAACTCACAGCAGCCCCACTGGGGTTCTGCATCAATTCTGTTCATTTTTAGATGACTGCAGATGACTCTTACCAGAGAAATTACACTAAAGGGTCACTGAGTCACTTAGACTGGATAGGCCCTCAGCTGGTCTCTGGTTCATCCTCCTGTTCAAAAGCAGGTCAACACCAAGTTCTCAGCAGGGTGCTCAGGGTTTTGCACAGCTGGGTCCTGAAAGCCTTCATAATGGAAGCTCCAGAGCAGCATGTCCCAGTGCTGTTATCTGCATCCTGATTTTTTTTTCTTTCCATATACGAAACCCTCCAGGGAAAGTATGAACCATTAACCACTACCCTTTGAGCCCAATGATCTAGCCAGTTATTAACCCGTATAGTAGTCTACCCATCCAGACCGTAATGTCCCACGAAGCACATGAGGACAGTATTGCTAAAGTCAAGGTAGATGACATCCATCACTCTCTCTTCATTCACAAATCCAGTTACTTCATCATAGAATACAATCAGTCAGGCAGGCATCATTTATTTTTGGTACACCCATACTTGCTATTCCCAGTCATCTTCCTCTCTATGCTCTCAGAAGCAGTCTTTGCTAGAAATGATCTACCTTTTGAAGACAGGTGGAACATTTGCCTTTCTTAAGTCATCAGGGTTCTTCTTTGATATCCATGACCTTTCAGAGATGACAGTGTGTGATATCACTATGACATCAGCCAGCATACCTGGATGCTTTCCTCCTGGTCCCATGCACTTGTATAGGTTGAGATTTCTCAAGAGATTCATGACTCAGTCTTCTTCCACTGCTGGTAGTTTGATGACACAGAGGTTTGGCAGACTTTGTTGGTAAAAACTGAGGCAACGAAAGCATGCAGTACCTCAGCCTTACCTGCATCTGCAGTCATTAAGTCTCCCCCCACATTCAGCAATGGGCCACATTTTCCCTGTTTATTCATTTCCTACTAACATAGCAGCTCTTCTTGCTTCCCATGAGGTCCCTTGCAAATGTTGAGTCCAGGTGAGCTTTGGCTTTCCTAACACCATCCCTTCGTGCTCCTGCAATGTTTCAAAATCCCTCTTTTGTAGCTCATTCTTGCTTCTACCTCGTGTATACTGGAGCTCAATCATGGGTTATCTGGTTAGCTGAGCCAGTTTCCTTATACATTTACTTGTTTTCATGAGTACGAGCGTGAAGTTCCTGTGCAAAGAGTAGGTTGTCTTTAAACATCTAACATGCTAGTTCTTTAAAGCCAAAGCAAATCAACAAATGCTACTTTTTTCAGGGCTTAAACTTTCAAAATTTCATTACCTGAATTTAGAGATTTCCAGGTGTTAACAGGGTAGTGACTCCAGCCCTATTGGAAACTTACTTCTTGTGCTATGTGAAAAATTTCTAGCCTTGCATATAAAGTCTCATGCCACACACTTAAAGCATTACTACAAGAGTCATTGACTGCTACATATGCCTACACACTGGTCACATCTCAGTGTGCAGAAAGAAGTCTTCAACATTTCCTGCTTCCAATGCATTGAGCTCATCACATAGCAGGGTATATGACAGAAACAAGGGTGTGGATCTGAGACCTGTGATTATTAGCCGAGTGTGCTGGTGCAAAGCAATGAATTTCTGGGGCTCGAAACCAAGGAGAAGAGAAGACAGAAACTGAGGATAAGGAGATCAAGCCTGTGGTGCAGCTGAAGCAACAGTTGCGGTAATTGGTAGAGAACACTTACTGGAAACCTGTTTCGAATATCTTTCTGTTGTCACTACAGCTATGAAACCCAGAGGGCTTATGGGGATTGCACTTTCCACTGATACATGCACAATGGAACAGGCCCAAAAGGCTTAGCTGCTGCAGGTAAAACAGGCTGGGGCCAATGCAGTCCGCTTTCAGTTTGTTTTTATTCAAATCAACACCAAAAACTGAAGGTATTTTAGAAAAAAAGAGTTCTGTTGGTAGAGCATTATGGTTGCACAGCTGAAGCTGCAAATGTTTTGAAAGGCTATAGCATGATCAGTCTTAACCCTCTCTCCTTTCTCTTTTCTTACTAATAGTCTTATCACATGACTCAAATTGTGGGAATTAGCTTATTTTTTTCCCCACAGGACTTATTAACGTCTATGTTGAGTTGGCATCCAAATGCCCCAGTTACACTAACTACTGCAAAAGCACATGAAGTAAGTGCTGCCTAGATATGTGAGAGGACAGAGCACAAGGAAATTACGAAGAGCATTTACAACATACAAGAAAATCATTCGTATGAGAACAGTTGCATGGCATATTCCTTTCATGACTCTGTTTTTAAACAATCAAAGTTTTCTTTAAGATATTCCTTGTGGAGTATGTGACCTTGCAGTGCAGAAAGGAGAGGAAGAAAAGCAGGGGAGTCAAAAGTTTGGAAGGGACTGAGACCAGCTGCTGGAGTATTGAATGAATAATGGAGTACAACAGTTAAGAGGAGGTCCAGATGTCACTTGAAAGAGGGTAAATATAATCAGCTTCTGAATTTTAGAGCCCCAAATGCCAGAGGTCATCACATTTTCAGGCTATCAGATAAGCGGGGCAGATGTTATTGGGTTTAATCTCATGCCAGGTTCTTCTTTGCTTTGAGAAATGAGCTTGGAAAAACCTGGAAAAGGCTGTAGTCTCGTTCACTGCAAGTTTCTTTCAAGCTACTGCCATGGTCAGTACAGAACAGAAACAAAAAGAATTTGCAGATAGCTTTATACTGTCTTGGAGGCTCTTTAAGGCATCTAGGGAAACTATCTGTCAAAGAAATAAAATCGTTGCATGTGTACTGCAGGAAAAAGATCTTTCCACTGGACAAACTTATTTATTGTTCTAAAAATCCAATGCCCCCTACAACTGACACCCAATCAACAGCAATACAACAGTGAAAGAAACCATCGCTAGTAAAGTACCTTCTTTTGGCTACTACAGTTGCATAAATAATAGGTTAGCTATTGAGTTGTGCTTTGGATAAAGGCAAGTCCAGGCTACAAGTTCTGGAAGAAAACAAAGCATCTGCCTGTGCCTGTGTTGTAAGCACTAATGAAGTGGAAGACATGGCCCACGACCCACCTCCCAAACCTTTGGTCTGACTGTGGCCCAACTTTCAATGAATGCAAGGATGCAGCATGGTTGTGGGGACATGGTTAGGCTTGGTCTCCATTACTACATGGGAGTCTGTGCTATCAGCTAGAACTGAGCGAGTCAGACTTAAAATAATCACACAAGCTATTCAAACAAACAGTCCCACCCCTAAGTGGTACATCACTTCCCCAAAAGCAACAGCTTCTCTTCTGGTAGGTTGTTTCACTACTTCTGTATCACTCAGTTACCTCCTTTCCTGTTATTGGCATGCCACAGATTGCTAGAAGTAAAGAGAGCCTCCCTACTCCCCCACATTTGATCATCCCTAATTACCTTCCCCAACCCATTAAACAAAGGCCTTTCTTCAGAAACCTGGGAGTTTTTTCTGTATCAGGATTGCTTCTCTATTTCTGTCACGCACATGCAGACACACAAAATGTTCTTACGTCATTAAGACGCAAAACATATTGTTCCTGAGCCAGAGTTTTCAAAAGCAGTGTTTCCAAAGCCAGCATTTCCTGAAGCAAGTGATTCCTGTGGGCTCCCTAGAAAAAAAAGGTTTATGGAGCTGATTTCTGCAAAGCCTCACGTGCCAGTCAATTGTGCACAACTATTGATACATATTCCTGGCTTAGAAGCCATCACTGTGCCACGCCCTCGCTGCAGCCTCTGCACCACCAGTTGTGTCTCAAACCAGAACAAGTCTCCCTCCCCCCTCCTTGCAAAGTAACACAGCTGTAGCTAACCCCAAGAGTTTCAGAACTGCCACAAGTCTCAAGTGCTAGAACCAGCAGCATCAGGCACATTCACTAAATATCCTAGCACTATATTTCCTCTCCTATGTAAGATGCTTAATGGTGAATTAATTTACTGAATAAGCAGTCAAGTACATATATGTGTGTGTGTGTGTGTGGCAGAGTGTTAGGGGAAATTGGGGCAGGTGGAGAAAGAGCAAAAGAGAAGGAAGGGAGCAGGATGACTGGAATAATGACAAACCTGGGTCTGGTTCCCTGCTCCTTAGATCCCAGCAGTAAAGTGGGAAGCACACCGCAGCGAGGTGTTGCAAATATAAACACGCTGGAAGATTGTGTGAAGTTGCACACCTACAGCGGTAAGCCATGTAAACAGATCAGGTAGGAAGGAACAGTATCTGTTCCTGTAAAAGAGGATAAAGCTTAAGTACCCAGCAGGGTGAGGCAGCTGGGGCGGGGAAACAGACCAGACAGGAATGGGGAGATTCCTACCAGGAATGAGATTCCTGGTTCATACAGAACTCCTGTCTGTTATTGTTTCCTGCTTTCCCGATCTGCGTTTGAAGCAGGAAGAGAGGGGAAATTCGGAATGCAGTGCTAGACCCAGACTTACCAAATCTGCCTTTGACAAGCCTCATGAACTTTCTAAGGCTTCACTTCCTCACTACTTCCTCAGCCATGGATCTACCAGTGGTTCAGTGCTTCATTCGCACATGGCAGGGTAAAACCCCTTCTCCTCCAACCATACAGTGCTTGTAAAACTTCACTAATCTAGCAGGTACATCTACGAAGATTTCCTTCATTTTTTTTTGCCACTCCTATCAAGTCAATCTTTATTTCCTTTTTGCTCACTCTCAGTAATATTCAACCTTAGATCTCCAGCCACATCTTTCCTGTTAAGGAGGAAATTCTTATTAATCCGCTCCTGGGATTCTACTACTTTCAAAACTGCTCATTTGCAGCAGTTTAACAATAACCCAACGGCAAGGCTTAGTCCTTGAAATTTGCCACTCAAACTGAAAGCAAAGATTTGAGACATCATTGTGGCAAATAGCTATTACGTAAAACGATGAGGAGATACATGTCATATATAAAAAGTATGCTAGATTAGCTTTCTGGAAGCAAATCCCAAGAAAGACCTTTTCAATCATTGCACAAATTTTTTGCTTTCCTCATCCTACACAAGCCAATGATTGGGAAACACTCATACCATGGGAGACACCTAAAGCCAGACAATCATTAAGCAAGACACTGGGTGTGCCTTCATTAGAGTGCTAGGTGTGTGAGCGCCCCATTTAGAGAAAGATATAAGATAGCAGTTTATTTGTAAAACAGCCGAGCCCTCACCACAGCCATTGTCTAAAGCTTTCAGCGGGGATGGTCAGGTGAGTGCTCAGGGTCCAAAAACAACCTTATCCATCCCTCTCTCACCATCACACCACACTGTAAAGCCAGCCTTTTTCTAGTCACTACAAGCCTTTCTAGTAGGGATCACATCGAGGTGCAGAATTGGGACACTTCAAGACAGTCCATTCCCAGCCAGAACAGGTACTGCAGACAGAAAACATTCAAGACTTGGACTCTTTTGGCAAAAGCATATCTTTGGTTTTGTGGTTCATTCTTTAGGATGCTACGTGACAACTGTTCTACGAAACGCTCACATAAATGAAAGTGCTGGTTTCAAAGAGAACAGCTTGAGAAAGTCATAAGTAACCTGACTTGGATTTTAACTGGTACAAGGCTGGAATCCAGTCATCAGTAAAGTGCAGGCATCAGTTAAACCAAGCTTTCAGTAATGTCAACATCAGGAAAAGACAGCTTGCCCTGTCTACATTTTTCTGATTATACTTGTATGGCAATAAATCACATTTAAAAAAACACTCCACACACACTTTAAGTTGATAAAACAGCTCTCCACTAGTAATTAATACATCACAAAGTCAACTCAACCATCAGTTAAGCTTTAGAAGGAAACTAGTACATTTCAACATGCATGTGTTTGTTGTGCTTGATATGAACTAGAGGCTAGTTAGTCCATGGGACCAACAGGGTGTTGCACGAGTATTCACAACTCTTACTGCAGTTTAGGATGATAGAAAAAAAGCAGCATCAGATCCCAAGATTATAAACAATAACACACAAACCTAATACATACAATCTGTTCAATGGAGACTAAGACCACCATAAAACTAGCTTAAACAATGTTGCAGCTACCTATTTGTTTTCAATATTGAGGCAATTAGGATAAACAATTAAACCTTACCTTAATTCCTTTAGTAATTCCATTTTTCTTACAGATTCCACTTTTTAAGAGGTTATTCTGTTTCTGATGATGATGATGTAGATGTCCATTGCAGACAGCACTGGGATTAGCCATCTGTTTAACTTAGTCGGATTCACAGTTCTTAAGAGTTTCTCAGGTATTTCTACTGTAAAAAAGACAGTGGGACGAGCAGATAAAGTTCTTCGTTAGGGACTGAAAGGTATCCAACTGGTCTGTCAGGATTTTCCAGGATGAGAGGAGGAACTATCTTTTGCAATATCTTAGAAATTAAAAACTGTTTCTTTCATACACCTTCAGCCCCAGCAATCTAGAATGCGAAATACATAGCAGGAGGTGTGCTCTTAAAATCTCTGAAAAATACTGCTCATTGTTCGCTATTGCATGAACACAGCTTCTATGAGTCAACAAGACTGCTGCATCTATCAAGAAGTGGGTGGATTCAGAGGTGGAGACACTTAAAGATATATTACCTCTTAAATATCTCCCAGTGAGGAACATGACATTTTTTTCTCCTGCTTACACTCCATGTAGAGCTACATTAGTCCATTTAGAGTAATAAAATGTTTTAAAAATTTGAACAGAGTAAACTTTAAAATTACATGGTTCATCTTGCTAAGAGTATACTGGCTGAAAAAAGCAGTATTTTAATAGGTAAAACAGAACAAGTTTTTTTTTTTTTTTTTTAATCTCTTCATACAGAGGTAGCATGATAGACACAACATTAACCCCACAAGGAAACAGAAAGCATTTTAGTATTAAAATGAATTTTTTTCTGGAGCTAGAAACAATGTATTTGGCCCTATCCTACAGATGCATGCACAGATGTTTACTAGACTGAACCGTCCCTTTAAAGTCAATTTGGCCAGTAATGGGATAAATAGCATGCTAGTATAATCAATAAGAAATGGACTTTTATAGAGTTGATTAATTTAGTTTTAAAACAAGTCAGTCTTTTATCACATGTGAAACTACTAAGGAGGACTAACATACAACCTTGCTTTTAAGATGAGTTTATTGATTGCGGAAATACTCACATATCTTGCCTTTGCTGAACTAAATTCTCATGTTTCAGGTTTTAGTGGCAAAACATAAAAGTATAAGCATCTCTGGCAGCATTTGATAGAATCCCTTCCTCCAAAAATAAATAAAAATAATCTGGAGACAGATTAAAGGAAAGCCGCATTATATTATTAATTTTGGAAAACAGTAAGGATGAAAGGCTGGGAGAACAAAAATACTCGGAGTATTTTAATTAGAAAAAAATACCATGTCATCTCAGCAATGAAATATGAGTGGTATACAGAAAAAGCAGCCTACAACCTGAGTATGTGGAATGCAAGAGATAAAATGTTAAATGAACCACTGTGAAAATCTATAAGGAAACACATTGCATTGGTTTTAAAAACTTATCTTAGACATGTATTGAATCACTAAAATGTATTTTCTCCTTTGAAGTGATTTGTAAAGTGGGATACCTTCAGTGTGTTAGAAAACTTTTGGTCCCTACCTAAAAGAGACCTGAACTGAACTGTGTTTAAAAGAAATATCTGTGCATCTTTCCTCTGCATTTCACCTCATTTTATACCACCCAGTGGTCTGCAGAGACTTACATTAAGATCTGTAGAAGATCTCCACGATACACTATAGAGTAGCACAGCTGGAAAAGCAGTCCATCTCTAATTACATTTGATTTTTGTATCCTTGGAAAGAAGCCTTTTACTTACATATTCCAATTAATAAGACAGTAATAGTTTTGGTCAAGAAAATATCCCCTCGACTAAAATGACATAGAAACAGCAAAACACCGAAACGGCTTGCCCCACAATTACACCAAATTCACTGTCAGAACTCAGATTTCCCAGGTTTTGTCATTTTGGTGTTTTTTCTAGACAAGAGTGCCGCATTTCTATATGAATCAGTCTTCTTTAGGCTTCATTGAGGCACCTGTAAGGATAACTCAATTACAGATTACTTGTGAATCTATATTGATAAGATAAATTGTTGGTCATCATAAGTGGCTAGGAGTTTATATTTGCAAGGAAAATACTGGGATGAGGATAAGCCAGAAATAGGTGGAAAGAATGGTCAGTAATACTTCCCTACATATCTATCACCCATAGCACCAAGACAAATAGAACAAGATAATGTAGAGCATGCTCTCTGCACCTGGCAACCCTCTCCCACCAAGAAGCATTCTTCATTTGGGAATTGCTTCCTTAATTGTTACAGCAAATCAAACATCTATAAACCATGCCATCTGCTCAGTCAGTTGCTGATCATCTTGACCTTGTTGTGATAAAGATAAGACAAGAAAACTTACCAGAGTAGCATTCTTCCCCTCAACAGCTTCCAGTGTCTCAGCTAGCACCTCAGCCAGATATGCTTCCCAACAGACTCAGCACCTTCCAGGGCACAAATGATGTAATTAACATCTCATGTGTGTCTTGATTTTTTTTTTCAATTAGGTTTATGGGGGAGTGGAATCTCTGATTAGATAACAATTCAGATGTTGCAAATTCTGTCTCTAGTCCCAGGCTGTAAGTCTACACTTGTTATATAATTCAAGGCCAATGACATAGCAGTGCCCTCACAGGAATAAAATAGTGAACTAAATATGCTATATTAGTTTTAGATTTCAATGCCTCTAACATTTAAGATTAAAAAGAAGTAGCAGGTAAAAAAAATAAGACTACACTTAAATATGAATTTAAATGAGCAATTTAAAAAAACTCAGAGAACAGCTGTCCTTTCAGATTTCTTTTAACCATGCTTTAAAACCCGGAGCTCACAAAATAAACACCACTAGGGGCTGAGTAATAATCTTAACATCGAGAGCAAATGATTTGTAGAAGGGAAGAGTCTGGCCAGATACACACAGATGATCTGTAAACAGGATGTGGTATTTCTCCTGCAGAAAAGAAAATTTGAATTGTGTCTTTCAGAACTCCATCTTACTCAAACCCATCTGTTACTGAAGCTTCTATATCCATATCTATCATGCAACTGGTTAGTGTTATCTAAACCTATTACTCTAAAATATGAGAGTCAGTGCTGCCTGGACACTGGAGGAAAGAGTCAATAATTGTGTACTTTGCAATACCAAAATGCCAACAGCAATAGCTTTTCTCTTTTTACCATTCTTGGAAATGGGAGGAAAAAATTTACTACGCTGACTGTACAAGAACCATGCGTACTCAGCTGCTGAGGACCCCAACCCTAACATTATTTGCGCACTTCACTCCAGTGACCTGGGTACTGGTCAGAAGTAACAAACTTACCCTTCATACATTGGCAAGAAGATGGTGAATTTCTAAGGTTACTGGCAGATCACACACCATGTTCTCCACAGAAGCTAGTAAAGTTTGCAAAACATTGCTACAATTACTATAAACTTGTAGGAAAACCACCAGTGAATTCCCAGGATCTAGGTTTTATTCCTTACTTTATCATTATCATGTAACATCGTTGGGTATTTGCTGACTCACCTCTTGAAATCGGGATAAAACTGTTTAAATTAGCTGAGGCTTAACAAAAGAGCAGAGAGAAAAGGGAGGAGGAGGGCTCTGTATAAGCAGTCTCTCAGTATTCAAAGAAAATCACTTCTCTGCTATGCACTACCATCATTACACAGGATAAGTTAAAAGATTTACCTTTTAGCGAGTCCAGAGGAGGGCTACAAAAATGATCAGAGGGGTGGAGCACCCCTCCTAGAAGGAAAGGCTGAGAGAGTTGGAGCTGTTCAGCCTGGAGAAGGGAAGTCTCCAGGGAGACCTTATTGCAGCCTTCCGGTACCTGAAGGGGCCTACAAGAAAGCTGGACAGGGACTTCTTACAAGGGCCTGTAGTGATGGGACAAGTGGTAATG
>Ga0181612_182404_pt1 | contig 14666 bp, 10 predicted proteins | sample HoacroProtozoa21_FD_119630 | JGI IMG/M metagenome (GOLD analysis project Ga0181612, IMG submission 119630) | Hoatzin crop microbial communities from Cojedes, Venezuel. Combined Assembly of Gp0051906, Gp0051904, Gp0051908 | reverse complement strand
GTCCCTTCCAACCCCGAACATTCTGTGATTCTGTGATTAATGCTGCAGAGAAAACGAAACATTGCTGAATCAGTTTTGGAAAAACTTCACTGATGCTGTGTACTTTTGTGGGTTTTTTATTTTAATAAATTTAAAAATTGTTTTTCTCCATTTGGATGGTGAGAGTACTAGAAAAGGGCTCCAGAGAACCATCAGGAATGGCTGGTGAGTTCACAGCGACGGCAGCCTTTCCAAACACAGACGCTGTGCTTTGTTGAACTGCCCCGCGGAGCGCAGAGCGCTGTGCTCGGGTGCCCTCCCCGCCCTCCTGCCCGGCGCAGCTCGGGCCCCCAGCAGGGCTCCTGGCGGGCTGCACGTGGGCGCAGGTGGCCCTGCTGGCCTGGAGCCGGCCAGCGGAGCAGCGGTGCCCAGCCCGCTGCCAGGCTGAGGGCTAAGCGGCCTCCTGCGGCACCGGGCCCAAGCTGAAGGAGCGGGACACAACAAGCAGAAGGCGGTAGCGCGAGGGGGCTCAGCAGAGCGATCTGGCCTGCGCCGCGCTGCCGGGCAGAGGCGCACTGTACAGGTGCGCTCAGGCTGCAGCATCCAGCGGAGGGTTCCGCACGCAGGCCAGACTTTGTGAATGAACAGGTGAATTTGTGAACAGCGTCCAGTGTGGATTCTGCAGTCTTCGTAAGCAGTCTGGGTAACTGGGGCTGAGAGCAACCACTGTCCCAAAAATGATCTTAAGAAACAAAAAGCAAGCATCGTCTGATCTCGCTCTCATCTCATGACTTGTACCAGAGACTTGTAATGGAAGATTTTAACAAAGCTGGAGAAACATTTAACTGGGTAGAAAAGACCATCACCCCAGAGCACAGCCCTTCTGTGGTTTGTTTCTAGCTTATATGTACAAAAATAAATTGGTCACAACTCTCTGATCCAAAGTAAATGCAGAATGGTCAGAGAAGGTGCTGGCAAGTGCTCAGACTGGTGGAGGAACCACTATGCACTGTGGAGGTGAACAGTAAGCGGTCATGGCTACAGGATACTGCAGTTAAGCAAACACCTATTAGGGTACAACGTACCGGCGGCAACGGTAGGGAATTTTTAGGGAAGGAGGGAAGAAACGTGGTCAGTAGCAGGCCCTCAGCCAGCCGAGCCAGTGCACGGCCAGGCTGACGAGGGCTGGCAGCAGGCCGGGTGAAGGGAGGCAGAAGCTGGGGCTACAGATGGGCACTGCTGCTGTGACCCAGCTGGGCCTGGAGGCGAAGGTGTCCACCAAGGAGACAGTCTGCTGCGTACCAAGGGGGGGCTGCCCTGGCAGGGGTCAGGGGGAAAGCAAGAGGAGGGAGACGGGACCGCAGCTGGGAGGCTGACAGGACGCGCGGTCAGCACTCTCTGCCTGGGAAGTTCTGGCACTCCAGCCACGCTCTTGCACAAGTACGGAGTGTAACTAATGCTGTTGTGACCCGTCTTTCTAAAGCAAAAATAAAAACAACTATTTGCTCTTGCAAATAAGAGTTGTAAATATTGCAACCATTACTAAAGAGGATTGAAAAGTAGGTTATAAAGAAACATTTTACTTTTTCTGCAGCTTATTTACACCCCCCCCCCCAAAAATTCACTCAGCCTGGAAACTGAAATGAAGTTGGCTATTTAGTTTTTTAGATTGCTTTCTTTCCTTACACGTGATTTCCTTTCTTTTCTTATGCAAGATTAATGCAATGTTTTAAAGTTTTCTCCTCCATTTTTACATTACTCATTAGTTTAGGGACATTTGTTAGCATTGCAGAGAATTGAACGTTTTAAGAATTTTTTTAAAAAATAATCAGCTTCCTGTGATACCGTATATGATCTTCTGTATTCTTTCCCACTCCACAGACTGATACAGCAAGTAATTAATGTTTCAGTGAATGTCAAGCTTCTATTCATAGATGTACTGACAGTACAGTTTCCAAAGATCTCCAGGTTCATGAGTGACCCTTACGCTTGTAACAAATTTTGTGCAACTCCATTTCCCCCCCCCCCAGCTTTACGGAACATTATGACAACATCCATGCAGCGAATTCACACGTAGTGGGAACATTCTTAGAAAGTTACTTACTGTCAGGTTGCTTTGGACTGGCTTGTGTAAAAGTCTGTTACGTTTTTCAACCTTTTTAGCATAAGATAAAAAGCCTTCCAGTCAGAGGGGTGAAGTTTGTCCCATCAGCTGTGACTTCTCACTGCCAGTGCCACAGATGCAGACCAATCACGACAAAATTTTCATCTCTCTGAGACAAGTCATGCTGATTATGTTCAGAATGGCTTTAACGCTTTAGGTAATATCCCAAGCAAATTAGCAATTGCCTGTCCTTTCTCTTACCTGCTATTCGGAAGCGTGTAAAGCACAAGCTTTTCTCTTCATCCTTTCTGAGATGTATACACACACCCACAAACAGCCATTTACCTGGGGAAGTCATCCCCGTTCTCCCTGGCGTGATCCAGCTCAACAAAAGTTTTGTACCAGCGTAAGCAATGCTGTGGCAGGGGCAGCGTACGGAAATATGTTGGAAAACCTTCGCTTCAGTTTACACCTAGAAACTACCACAATACGTCTTTCGTAGAAAGACTGTGTAGGACAGCACTGTTATTAGCAAGCATTTGCTGGAATTTCTGATGAAGACAAGATCTTGCGGTGCAGTAAACCTGCTGCTGAACTGGTACGCAGCCGCCCTACATATGGCTACCAGACAGGAAGGAGGACTTGCCTTTTCTGTTGTGGCAGAGCACACAAGCTGTCCACAGGTTCACAACACGTAGCTGATGCACCTTCTCTTGGGCTTGCTCTTTCCCTGCAGAGGACAAGCTGGAGCAACAGCATTCTCTGTTTACACGCTACAAAGACCCATGTCGAGTTGGTCCTGGGGAGGATAAGCCATGGGCAATTGGTAAGAGCTTTTCTGGCTACCAGTGTCTGAACATCCACTTGTCTGTGCCTCAGATGGCATCTCTAAGGAGCAGGCAGTTCAGCTAACTGGCAGGAAGAATGTGGTGAAGACCAAATATTGACAAGGGGTATTTCTGTAATGTGTATTTGATAAACCTTAACAGCGTCTTGTTGAATTATAATTAAGAACCAGAGATGTCAAACTTCAGGCCCCCTTCTAGAACTTATGCATCGAGCTACTTGAATGCCTTCCCACACCTATTCTACTTTTAAAAAAATCTCTAGATTACTTGGAGGGGAAGGGGGGGGGGGAAGCCAAATTATTGTTTCTGTACTTTCTGCAGGCACTGAAAGCCTGCAGCTTTTGATCAGAATGTCAGAATGATCCATGCGGTGTTCTATAAATACCGTGAGGATGTACCAAAGTAATTCAACAACGGTACGAACATGTAGGGTTCACTTCAGAAAAGATTGCATGGAAATCAGAGATACTCATACCTGGTGAAAATCAGTTGAACTTGGGGAAGTTTTAGATCAGGACTCAGACTTTCTCTAGAGGAGCAATTATAACTGTTAAGATACTAAAGGTAAGAATGTGGAGCTGTTTAATCACGTGGCTTGACTCTGTTGTAGCAGAAAAACAAAAAAAACCCCGAGCCATTGGGGCTGAGAAACCGGAAGGGTGGAGGCTGTGTTTTGAGAGGCGGCAGGCAGCAGGGGCTGGGGCCAGAGGAGACGGGAACTCGAAACGCTTCCCGTCAGAGCGGTCCCCTCTGCCCCACAGGCGTGCTGCCTGCACACAGCCGTGCCGGGAGCTACGCTGGGACAGTCACCTCTGCCTTTCTGTCCACAGGTACCTTGTTGGATCCTGAAGGGCTGTACGATGAAGAAGTGAGCACTCCAGATAACCTACAGAAGTACGCCATTCCAAACCCTCCCACCGACTTTAGACAGTTCCTTAAAAAGCCAGTTCATTGCTTGCTGTTCAACATTTCACAAGTTGAGGGGGGTTCTGTGGGCTGTAAAAAAAAAAAACAAACCCAAATGTAATTTTTTTACTCAGGGGTGCTTGGGGAAGAGGAAAAAAAGGGAAAGAAAAATGGCTGCTTCTCTAATAGAATGGGCTTTGATGGGTGAAAAGATGAGAGCAGCTGCAGTCGGTGTTTTTCTGTCTCTGAAGTTGGTCCTGCGTGGACAGGCCTCCAGGACAAGACACTCCAAGCACTGCTGCGACGGGTACGCGGACAGCTCATCCGCAAGCCCTTCTGCCAGCAGCCAGGCCAGTGGTCAGGGCACTGTAAAAGGCAGCAACAAAAGGAAACATCGTTTTCCTCAAATAACAAACCCACAAAGTTTGAAACACGACCCCCAACCCAACAACTGTTTGCCCATTCTAGAAAGCTCGCAGAATTCGATACATCAAAAAAAGGAAGCTCATAACTAGAGAGAGGAATTCAATAGCAGATCAAACGTAACTAGGAATATGGCTTGATCTCTGTCCGTGCAGCGTTACTTTTAAGGAGCGTTTGCTCTTGAGAAACAAGTATCTCTGGTTTGAGCAAGTGGACTTTGAGAAATACAAAAAAATATAATTATAAAAGATGTTCTAGCTGTTCATTACCGAACTACACTAAAGTTATTTGAATTAATGAGCCTGTGCAGATGCTTCAGTTAACACACGCAACAGGAATGGTACATTATAGAGGCAGAGCTGATGCTGGCGTTTTTACTCACCGAGTACAGCACACTGCATGGTACAGATGGACACCAGGTCGAACGGATGTGGTGAGGCTACCCCCTGAAGCCTTCTTTGGATCCGTTTTGAGCAAAGAAACTGAATTCTAGACATAAGGTCTGGGTTTGGTTTATATTCAGAATAAGGATTTGGTACAGCAAGTCATGCTTTGTGCATTCAAGAGCCTGCAAAATTTCCAGGCGTTTCTGTTCACGTGTTGAAAACATGAATTTGGTGCATGTGAAAGGGATTTCTGGAAAGCAGAAGTAGGGTAATTTGGCCCTACAATCAAGTTTGCAAATGCAAATCCGTATGTGGGTGTAACATTCTATTTTACGGTTCCAAGAGCAGGCTTGGAGCTTTTAAAAAAAAATAAATTAAAAAAAAACCCCAAACTAAAAAAAACCCTTATGTTTTCAAGCGGCCTTTTGAGACAATCTGTCACCAAATTGCTTTGGGGGTATTTTGTTTTGTTCCCTGAAGAGCTCCTTGTATTCAGCAGTTAAGTTCCACTGACAAATACGTGACTGATAGATAAGAGAGCCATCAAATGATCAACGAAGATTTGACAGTATTACTGCCACGACCTCTGTGTATGTACAGCACCTCAGTGGAACTGGAAAATATTCCTCAGTGTTGGTAACAGAATAGACGCCAGACTTCTTGCCTGCTGCATCTGGCGTTCAGTTTCCTGCCATATATCATCACCCTCTTCGAGTGATGAAAACCCCCTCGGTCAGGCTGGAATTTCCAGGAGCTTTCGAGGCAGGACTGCCAGGACGCGGGGCTCCGCTAGTGTGCAGTGTGGGGGTGTGCTTGTGTGTCAGAGCAACCAGCACTGCGCAAGAGGCCCGGAGAGCCCGTCCTCCCGTCTCTGCCAGGGACTTGCAAACCTGAAAATCGCCAGTAAGTTCAGTAAAATTTAAAGCCGTTAACGGACTCTGGGCTTTACAGGCGTTTAACCGTCCCGCAGCCCCGCAGCTGCGGAGCACTGTCTAGCTAGCCAGTATCATTCGTATGGACAGCACAATAGAGTGCAGCCTAGAACTGATCCCTTCTCACATGTTTCAGTGACAGACCTTGCTCAAGCTTTACAGATGTTTCAAACGGGCATTTCAGTTGGCAGTGCAAGCTACCCAGAGAATGATCTCTTCATCAGCACTCTTCTCTAGTTTATAAATAAAATCAAGTAGGTCGCATCACTAAACTAATTAGGCCATAAAAGCAACAGAACAACAAGTTCTGAAATATCTCTTTCATGTTAAGTACAGCATACGTAAAACAGCGGACTAGAAGAACGCACTTGGTACAAATAATGAGCAAGTCATTTATAATTATAGAACAATTAATAAGCTGCATGCAACAATCTGGGCCCTACCACAGTGCTGGAAGCCGCAAAGCTTCTGCTGGGAAGAGCTGGGTGAAATGCCCACACGTAACCTCCTCTGACAGAGGCGACGGTCACCTTCCGACGCAGCGCTGGAATGAGCCTGTTCGCCCCTCCCAGCCTGGAGCAGAGTCTGCCACAGGAGAGCACGTCACCGCGCAGCTGGGAAACAGGACTGAAATGCCCCTTTTTCCAGTCTCCACTGCTGGGCAGTGGCTCCCAAGTCTGGGCGACAGGCTGCAACACCAGTAAGGAGAGTCTTCCTTAACTGGGATGGATGCTTCTTGCCGAATGACAGACGGTCCCTGGAGCTTTATGGTGAGGGAGCAGGTTCTGCTTTGTGGCTCCGGTGCACGTGCTGCTCTTCACAGCTCCGGCCGGCACTACAAACCAGCCGCCGGCCAGAAGCTGCCCGGCAGAATTCTCATACCTGAACTCTGCTGTTATTTGGGACTGAAAATCTTTCAAGGGAAAAATAAGGTTCCAGGTACCTTTTGTCCTCCCTCTCTTTGTGTCCTGTGAATTCAGACAATTGTTCTGGCAAAATTCAGGTTCAGTTGTGCAACTCAGTCATAATTATAAACTGCTCGCATTTAACTGTGAGCGCGGCACAGCCAGATGTCCAGCGCTCAGGTCTGCTTCCTGCAGACACCGACACAAGGCACTGCACACACAGGGGTACAAGCCTCAGTCAGAAGCAGATGCCTGCGCCTTTACCACTTGTTTTCCTTATGTATTTGAAATTAACATTTCCCTTCCGTGAGCAGTGGTGCAGGTTAAGCAAATACCCAGTGTTCACAGACTTTTTAAAAGGACGGACTTGAAGCTAAAACAAATTCATCTTTTAAATTAATGCAAATAAGATTTTTCTGCAGTAGTACTGCAGCACTAATCAGCAGTTTCTTCCACTTTGTTACTTAATTAGCTTTGCCAGATATAAATACAGTTTTTGAAAGAGGTCAGTCCCACCAGAGAGCTTGCTTTCTTGAGCCTAGAGGAATTTCGGGAAGTGAATCGTTTGCAGCAGCTCTTTGTAGAGTCAGCTTGCAAATGGGGTGCCGACAGTGAGCTAATTTAATGGGAGTTATTAGATGACAGTCTAAAACTGAATAGTGCATAAAAGGAAGCTTACTTTCATGAACTGGTTACAGTAAACTCTGAGAACCTTCAATACCTCACCGAGTCCAAAGGCAGTTAAGAAAAGTTCTGATTAAATAACTGTGTGACCAGAATTTTGTCATTATTATCTTCTGAAGGCACATAAAGTACTTCTTGTATGTCTGACGTGACCCAAACTTACAGGTGATAATACCGAGACCTAAGCAACTGCAGCAGGTGCTGCATCCCTTCTGCCACCCTTCAGATCCTTCCACAGAGACAGAATTTGACAAAGAAACCCTCTGAATCGCAGACATCAGAACACACGACGAGAGTCGGGTGCTCGTTTCTCTTTCATTCTGTACTCTCACCTGCATGCAGTAAAAAATTCCTAAACCCAACCCCATAAGACCCATCCAAAGTCAAATCTTAAAAACTGGGTGGTCAAAAATATCTTATTTTTTTCCAAGGTGAAATTAAAGGCTTTGTACCTGCTAGGACCCAAGCTCATGGCTTGGTGTTTCTCCTGCGACAGTTGATGATGTAGCTTAATGGTGTCATCAACTCTTACAAGGGAAACCACAGAAGCTTGAGCTCAGGTTCTGGCAGATAAGTAAAGCAGAATGACGTTCAGGGAGGTGGTTTTGGAAGTAGTTTGTTTATGTTCTGAGCCAGACAGCAACCCCCCACCTCCTCTGTCCCTTTCTGCACACACAGTCACCACGCCAAGCAGCCGTGACCGTAGTTGCTATGAACTGTCTGCGTAATGCCCAACACGGGCAGCCCCCGTGTGCAGCTCCTGCTCTGGCAGGCACGGTAGTCTCTGTTCCCTTTAGCACTCCTCTGGCAGATACTGTAAATGGAACACAAAAAGGCAAACCGCGTTTCCTTTTCAATCCAGTACCACGGCAGAACCGTACAGAATAGCACAGCAGCGCAGAATTACTGTGACAGAGCGACGGGGACCTCTCTGCGTTACCTGCTCCAAAGCCACGTTCAAAGCAGGGCTAACTCCAAAGTTTGATCAGGTTGCTCAGGGCCTTAACAGTCTTCTGTATAAAACCTACTGTTCAGGTTTAAGCAGCCAAACTAAAAATTTTAATCAGAGCGCTGCAGATGGTTTGCCTGAACACAAGACTGGTATCTAGAAGACCGATTCTTAATTTTGACTGCTTCGGTCTATGGCCTTGGGTTGGGCAATCGCTGTGCAAGACGGGGGCAGCGCTCACACACCCATGAGTAAGTCCGTCTCTGTAGAGGAGCCACATACCGGAATCAGATCAATTAGGCTGTCAGTACTAGTGAAGTAAGAGCTTTGGTGAAGTAAGAGCTTTGGTTCCAAGCCACAGTAATCTGATGCTGGGGCTTGCTCAAAAGCAACGACCACGTGCCCGAATGCGGCTGAAAACCGTTCCTCATCCACAGCCTGCCTGTACAGCTGGTTGTCTGCATTGCAGCAGGAGCTGCTCTGAGCAGAACCAAGAGGTTTGTGTCAGAGCACTCAGCTTTGTTCTGAAGTGATCCAGGAAAGCTTCCTCCTCTGCTGGCTTCAGCAGAACTGGAGTGTGTTCTCCTGGCTGCAAGGGCAGGTCCACAGGCCCCTGCGCAGCACCAGGGATGCCAAGCCCGCCGTGAGGCTTTCAGAGCACGCTCAGCAGTCAGCACAGCCGCCTGCTGGAAAACTGCTTTGGAAGAAGATGCGCATCCCAAGTTTACCAGTCTCTGGACAGGCTTACTGGGGATCTGGAGAGTATCGAGCGTAACGCGCACAGGGGCAGAATGAGCAAACACGTCATTTGTTTTGTTTTTTTAATGAAACAGGGTGCTGGAAAGCGAAGAAGGAAGGAAAGGATACTTAGTCTATCCCACCAGCAAGAACCACAGCTCCAGTCAAAAGGGGAGGAAGGCGTCACTGAAGGGGAATGGGAGGAGGATTGACTATATGCTTTACACAGAAGAAGGTCTCTACCTGGAATGGAAAGTGGTGAGTTTCAGAGCTGACAACAAGAGCCACAGCTCCCATAACAAACTTGTCTGGGTGGCACTGCAGCCTCTTCTGCCCGGGTTCACATTCCTGCTGCACGGAGAGCCGGCTGCTTTGCTGCTGTCTGCTTTCGCATGCGAGTACCGAGTTTATAAACCTGTTACATAAACAACTTTAAGATGAGTTTAGGGATTCTAGTAGCAACACTGGTAGAGGTGCTGCTCTTCAAACACAAACAAACAAAACCCCTTGTTTCCCTTCCGCAAACCTGTGCCAGACTAAGGGTTTTGGCTGGTGCTTTCCATGCCGGCAGTCTGAATATTTTTCAATCTTTTCAAAGTGTCGGGGTGTTCTTTTATTACGCCTATGAAAACCTAGCTAAGTTACAAGTCTGTGATGCACAGGCAGAAGCTGACATGGGCTACCCAGAATGAGAATTGCCGTGCACTGTTTGCTTCCTGATGCAGGACCTCACCTTACACAGGACCCCACAATGAAGAAGAGAAACTAGTTCATGCTTATGTACCACAGCCCGCTGCAGCCGCTGCAGGAGAGCAGGTGGCAGAGCAGTTCTGTGCAGCTTAGCACACGGCACCTTGACCTGTCTGCGCCCTGTCTGCACGCGCTCTCTGGGCACAGCAGCTGCTTTTAAGGTTTCCCGTTTCAGATGCACAAACGCCCGTGGCACGTCTGTATGGCAAACCCATCTTACAATTTTGCATAAACAGCAACAAAACCAGTATTTGAACAGCTTTGACCCAGATCAGGCCTTCAATAAGGCCCATGCTGGCAGCATGAAGAGGACTACAGTATCTGTGACTCTTGCAAGCGGTTCTCAGAGCACTGGCAAAGTAAGGAGCTGGCCCGTAGGCGGGGATGCCGACATTGTACCAAGTGGGCGTTAAGGTTGCTCCCTCGGCTTTCAGAAGCTGGGAAGCACGCAGCATTTCCCACAGAACTTTAATTTGGTCCTGTGAAACGCTGCCAGAACAAAGGCTGGAATTCAGAGACACGAGGAGGTGGGTTCCTGACCGCCTGACGTCCCCACGAAGTGTACTGCCTCAGCCTAACAACGGCAGGCTGCCTTTCCAGCCTCACGAGGTACCCAGCGCCGGCCCCCGCTCCCAGGCGAGTGACTCCACACGCCCCGGGGCTGCCCACCGCAGCAGTGCCAATGAGTGGTGGAACTCACAGACAGTACTGGAAAGGGACAGGAAAGGGACAGCAGGTTTCATCCAGCCTAGTTCAGCCGTGTGGCGTGTAAATGGTGCACCACACTGACAGGCCCGGAGTGGCAGGTGGTCCACCATTAGCCCAGCCGAGCTAGACTGGCCCCACACATCTGCTGATACGGTGAGGCAGCGCAAAGGAAACTAAAAAGAGGCAGAAGGGCAGAGTCCTGCGGTGGGGTGTAACGGATCACTTTTCCAATTCCTGCTTTCTTGCTCTTGTTTGCCTTCTACAGGAAGTGGAAGAGTTCAGCTTTATTACCCAGTTGGCAGGCCTGACAGACCACCTACCAGTAGCAATGCGTCTCATGGTGTCTACAGGAGAAGATGACCCTTAACACTGACGATCTTGGAGAGAGCAGAAGAGGGAAGCGTTAACGATATTCAGAAAATAGCAGAGGATAAGAACAAACTGTTCTGGTGCCACATTAGGAAAGACGACCAGACCTGACCCGGGCGACTCGCAGACCGTACCAACAGTGGCGACACGGAAAGGAAGAGAAGAAGGGGCGGCGGCCAACAGCCACTGTCACAAGTTGCTCTGGCAAGGACAGGCCTGTACTGCAATGCTTTCACTGTGGACCAAACGGAACCAAGATGGAAGTCCTAATTCCTTCTGAACCAGTGCCATTCTTACTAAAACATGTTTTTATACTAATATATAGCACAATTTAGTTTGTAATTAGTCTGTGAGTTAGTGCCGCTCAATGGTTTTTTGCATCATTTCTTTGTATAACTACGAAGCTAAAGCTTTTCTTCTTTTTTTAGCCTGTTAAAGTTGTAGTAGCGTGCTTGCATCAGTAGCATGCGCCCGCACTGCATGCCACTCTGAGATAAAATAGTCAGTAAGATACCATGGGGAATATCGGAATGGAAGTGAGCTCCAAAATCAGACACCAGCCAAAGCAAGGCGTTCTGGGACTGGCAAACCCTTCTGTCATTACAGATAGACCTTAAACACAACAAACACAAACTCTGTTCAGTTTGCAGACCAGGATCTTCCTGTGCGATTTAAAGATACTTCAAAAGATTCGCAATTCAGACTTGTAGAACAGAGTTCTACCCGTATTCCAGCTGCGTGCCCACTAAAGTTACAAAGTGTTTTGTCTGAAAAACGACTCCAGAATTGGGCCTTTAGCTTTCTAAGCGCAACTTACTCCCTGAAGAAGAAAAATAGCTTCCCTGAAATGCCTTTTCTTTCTCTCCCGTACGCGGGGCAGTTCTGAACTAGGGTACGGGATGGTATGTGTGTTACAGTAGAGTGAGTAGATTCCTGTAGTACCGTTGGTCGCACCAGAGCCAACATTCTGCCTTAGCTAGAATGAGTACGTGGGAAATAGCTTGTAAAACGCATGCTAGATATAGTTAAAATAAATGTAAGTGACGTTCTGGGAGAAAAGTGTAGAGCAGTGTACGGCTGATAAGGCGGGAGAACCTAACGATTTTCCAAAGGAATCAGTGCACTTGAAGGGAAGGCGCAGCACGGCTAGCTACTGGAGAGCAGACTTCTGACTCAGCCGTGGGTCACTGCTTGCTGTGAGCAGAGGGCTGGTTTAGGTCTGTGAGACCCAGTTCTCCACATCTTGCACACTCACAGACTGTAACAGGCCTCCTGCCATCCAACTCATACATCCTCTCCCCTGCCATCTTACCCCCACGACCTGACCCACCCAGCCTCTGCAGCCTTCACAGAACTAATGACAAGCTGAGAATCGGGTCCATAACGAGACTCGGCATTTTTTTAGGGATTTAAATTCAGAAAGGTTTGTGTTGCTGGGAGAACAACGAGACCCCTTCCATGTTAACCGATACTTAGTTTCCTCTGCCTGCTTCCTGTTCAATGTTAGCATTTATTTCCTCCTACACGACAAATTCCCTGTGTTGCAAAGAGTTAAGAGGTAAACTGTTCTAGCGACGCTGGCCACTAACTCCTGAAGATGCTCTTGTTTTGGCTTAGTTTACACCTGCTAGGAATCAGCTTGAACTAAATCAGAATAGATTTAAATTGGAAATTCCAGCCTGCGCAGTGCCTGGTACTGGCTGCAGGAAACAACAGAACCGTTCCTGAGATCCGCTTGATTTTGCAAGTAGAGAAACTCCTAAAAGTGCTGGGCTAAGAGCACTGGCTGATTCCCAGCAGGCAGCAGGCCACTTCTCCCGCTCTCCCACCGCACGGGTTCCCGGCCCATTTTACGCCTCATTTCCCAGCCCTGGCGTCCCTTCAGCAGAGACTGCCTCTTAAAAAAGTGTACCGTGCCAAACCATGGGGCAGGCTGCAGGCGTCACCCACGGGGACTCGAAAACAGAACCAGACTCATTTCCCTTTTGGATAAATTGAGGAACTCAAGTTCACAGCATCAGAGACTTCAACACGCTGTCCCAGCGCACCACCAGTTTCCCACTTTGTACGTTTCTCTTTATACAGAGGGTGCATGTATGTGCAATGTGTTTTTCGGTTTTTTTATCTCTCCACCCAATTCAGAAAGACTTGTACCTGAAACAATGCTTTTACTCCTATTTTCTACCTTGCTTGTATTTTATTAACCTTTTTAAAAAACCAAACAGTATCAGTAACAGTTTATGTGCTGTCCAGCAGCTCTTTCTCAGTAGTAAGATTGAACATAAGGTACAGTATTTTTAATAGCTTTCCTAACAGTGTAAATTACAATTTGATATCCACTTCACTAAGCACCAGTTGCAGGAGCTGAATTTGACACTGCGTGGGATATAATCCTAAAACTACTGCCAAACAACGTTACATTTACAGTGAAACCAACATGGGCTAAATTACTTTTAAATTAGTTCTGTGGCTTTGTGCTGACTGAAAACCAGGCACTTTTGTCAACTTTTTGAAATGCGTTGAGAAATATTTTTTCAAATTTGAAGCAAACTGTTTTAGATTTTGATGTTCTTAGTTTCTCAGTGATCCAAGAAATGGATAGTTGTAAAATGTTCTTCAAACAACACACGTACATTTACTCAGTCTAGGCTGTTCTGACTAATTTACTGTCTTAGGGATCTCACTGTGCAAGAGGGGACGCCAGGAGGCACAGCACCACCGCACAGACGCTCCTCACTTTTCTGCATTGATCCTGTGCCTTCCGATGCCTGGGCATGCTTGCGGGAGCGGGATAGCACGCGGGCCAGGGAACGGTAACGAACGGGCTTTCCTGCCCAGAAGCGTGACCGCCTGGAGAAAACCCGGGTTTTGTCCGCAGCACTGCGACCGCAGCTCCGCAGCGCGTCTGGCAGAGTCACTCGGACAAGGCGCGAACGGGCCGCGTATCGATCAGTGCGAGCCTTAGACAGATACCACGTCACAGATTCGCATGTGGGAAAAAAGGGAGGGGGGCAGAACACACCCAGGCAATCAAACCCTGGATCGCTTTTTCAGATTCAGTCCCGCTCTCCTTAAGGACAGCATGACCCAATTTCTTAGCAGGATGTTATTTATAAGAAATTCGAGTGAAGCGAACTCCACTCCGCTTACCCCACTTTGTACAGGAATTTCAGGTATCTTCAACAAGCGGGTGACAATGCTGTTCTTAGTTTAATAACTGCCACTCACCAGGGACACTGTAGATGAAGCGTCATCTGTTTTTATAACAGCTAGATAACATCTTCTGTTTCTCATGTTCGTTTGCGTTTTACAGTAGCACGCCTAGAACAAGCGAACAAAAGTCACAAATGAGGACAGCTGAAAACTAAGAACTTCCAGAAATTTCAAGGGCGTCAGGTTCTTTATGCAGTTGGTACCTTTAGATCACTTTGAAAACACAACCTCCAGCAAACAGTCTGTAGCCTCTCGGGCACATTCCACTGCCGTGAATCTGGGCACTGTTGGTCTGAGGGATGGGTGACCCACCTGCTCCGCACCACGGCTGAGCTACGGGGGACCATGGTGCCAACACTCGTGCTACGTGAAACAGCGCTCACTGGTTTATAGCCAGTTCCAGTGGTGCGGAGCTGGTTTCACGCAGTCACAAACGGGATGCTTGGCAGAAGCCACCTAAAGCAACCAGACGTAAACCGTGCCCCAGACTGGCTCCAAGAGCAGCTGCAGCCACTGAGGTGTGGCCTGCTGCGGAGAAACCCTTGAGAGCTGTCTGGTAGCATGAGTTTACCGATTTCACGTGAGTATTACTACAAGGTTTCGTCCCAGCAGCACTCTCAGCCAGCCTGGCTAGACCCTCAGTCCTGTTTGTTGGGTGAGACAGTAAGACTTGAGGAACTTGCGATTCCGATACAGATTTTTTTTTTTTTAAATGGCCTCTGTTTGATGGTCCAGATGCAGCAGATCTGACTGTCCCCAGTTTGATCTGAGC
>Ga0181612_159805_pt1 | contig 14666 bp, 5 predicted proteins | sample HoacroProtozoa21_FD_119630 | JGI IMG/M metagenome (GOLD analysis project Ga0181612, IMG submission 119630) | Hoatzin crop microbial communities from Cojedes, Venezuel. Combined Assembly of Gp0051906, Gp0051904, Gp0051908 | reverse complement strand
TTCTGTGTTTGGCAGCTACCTCACCTGAACTTTGATTCCTTTGAGGGTGAATCATGTTTAAACCAGGTTTCAAGGACAGTTCTCCTCTCTCAAACGCACAACACATGCAACTGCGTCCAATTTTTCGTACCAGATCTGGGTTGGGCAGCGACTGCACCATGTACCAGCAATTGCATGTCAGTGGATAGCTACACAAAAGTATCAATCTTGCAGTCCTGGTTAGCGCAGACTGTGAAGCATCTCTATAGAAATACCCACATTGGATCACCTAACCACAAAGCAGCCACATCTCGTTTAACTTTAATCCCAGTAGAGTCCTAGAAAACATGTTTTTAAGAGAAACCTCACTGAGATGTTCTGATGGGAAATGTAAATATCAGAGAGTAGGTTCAGTTACGGTAGCAGGAACAAACGATAGCAGTCATTCTAAAGAGCAGGAGAGTTGCTAGGGGACAACCCCCTGAAATTATCATGAGGGGGGTATAAAAAGCAGAACATTCGCAGCAGCCCAAGTCTTCAGAGAACTCAACTGATAATTACTAATACTGGACTGATAAATACCTATACGTACCTTTACTGATACATACCTCAGAACCTTGGAAATTTGCAATTCTAGGTGAATTCCCACACGCAGGACACAAGTGCACATACCTGAACCAAAGTGATTTCCTTTTTGCCTCCTCATTGAATTGCACCTTCACACGATGGAAGCACAGGGATTATTCAGTAAAATAGCCATACACTTCCGAGAAGAGGGGCTATGTTTTAATAGGGGCAAAACCACGTGGCTTGTAATCCTACTGTCGGAAATGACCCAATGGTTTTAGCTGCACCCTCTCGCTCCCATTCCTTTAAAAGAAGAAAACAAAAAGACTCAAATATGCACAATGCACAAAACCTGAAACTCAGGCAGTTAAAGTTTGGTTAAGTTATAACAGTGTTAAGGCAGAGATTAATATTAGAAAGTGTCAGGCATTCTGAAGTTCAGGTGTTGCTACCCGCTCCAAATATTAGTGTCAATGGCAATATTCTGGTGCCAAACAAATGTAGTTTATATGTATTATTACCAAACTTTGTGCTCTTCTTGCTTAGTCGATGATAGTGTTACGGGATATTTATTCTGCTTTTGCAGAAGTATTTAATTTTCAAACACTTATATGCACTTTGTGCAATAAGACAGCATGCATTGTTCTTTAGGGATTGGGCTGCCCCTCACTGATTCAAACTTGAGCTTTACCAGATGCCATATAGCCCGTCCAGAAGAGCTAACTTTTAATCTTTCTTCTTCTACATCCACTAAATATCACTTTATATAATTGTGCCAGAGCACTGAGACAATAATGAATGAACGGTCCGTGAAGAACTCTGGAGAGATTTCAGCAATTTCTGTAAGGAAATGAGTCAAAATGAATCTGAGCAAGATACAGGATGCAATAATGTCTGGTTTCTTTGGAATATAAAGAAAGTACAAGTGTCCCATCCTGATATTTTATCTTGAGCCAGTGTGGTGTCTAATGTGAAAATTTACAATGTGAAATAACAAATTAAGAACGTCTGTTCTATTAGGAAACAAATATAGTACTCAATAATTACTACCAGCTTCAACACACAAAATGTTAACAATATGTTTGAATTTTTAAAGACTGCATTTCTTAGCAATTTTACAGCATATCAGTTTGAAAGACCTTGCAGATGCTTGCTAGATGTGATACAGTGGTAGAGGAACACTACAGCAGACAGCTTATTTATCCTTAGATCACCTTACTCTTTTTCTCTCAAACCAGAGAAATGATTTCTGAATTTCCTAACGATCTTGCCAGATAAACATTGAAAATTAGTAGAGCTAGAAATTACTATAATAAAAGGAGTATTATATTCTTTAATTTTAGTGCTAAGAACATAAATCTTTCCTAAGTCCTGCTTATCAGTACAATGACGTCATCCTGAAGTAGGGGAACGGATAATCTTCCTTGTTGTCGCATTATTGAAAAATGGTAAGGAGTTCTAATATACTGTTCAACATGCATAGAAGTTTAATTACAACCAATGCTAAACAGTATTTTACATAGGATGGAACATGTTGTGGATTTTAAAAGCCGTATATTGTTTTCTATATTTCTAGTATCTTTTCTCCCAACAATACAGCAACGTATTCAGCCACTTTTCAATGCTTCCTCTCTGCTCTTTGCCTTCATTCCACCAGCTGTGACTCCAGTGACATTTCCCAGCGTGAAGCTGACAAAGAGCAGGGTAGGGCTTAAGTGTTTAAGCTGTGGAGATCAGTAGCAAAATTTTAAAATATCAGCATAATTCAGTGTTTTGGGAACAATTTCTGATATAATTGCTTGAATGGACAACACTGTTTACTAAACAAACCCTCACACAGTTCATCTATTTCAGAAGCTCCAAAGGCTACTAAAGTACAGCACACAGCTATTTTGTCTGTAAATTTCCTGGTTTTCCACAATACTTCTTTTAAAGCAGAAATGAAGAAAGCCTAGCCTGATTAATACTAAGAAATTTCTACATAGACAAGTAAGAAAACTATTAATAATGCAAAAGAGGCCAAAGCACAGAGTACAGGACAAGTATTTGAGAAGTGTTTTACCTCCTGATTTGCACATCTTCTCTATGAATTTCTTTTTCAAATTCCAGAACTCTATTTACAGGTGAACATTATCTGAAATTTTGGTCTAAAAAACGTCAAGAGGAGTTATTGCATGGGGGTGCCTTCCTCCAACAGTTAAGCTTTCTTCTCACTTTCTAGTTCTTGTCTGTTATTTGAGCCATTGTAGTCTGAGATCCAAACACTGACAGGAAAATCTACTGCAAAATGCAGAGCCAGCATAAGCGTTTTCTTCAACCTGTAAAGATGCTGCTCCTACTACTGAAATTAAATTAACTCAGCCACTCCAACAGCAGAAAGACAAGTCAACATGATTTTCAATAGCCTCCAAAAATCTGACCTAGTGACCATAATTTTAGGAAACATTCAGAGTAAGATTTCCAGTTTGCCAGCTGGCTTGATTACAGCATTTACCATTCTCACATGCATCTGTAAACCGAACAAGGTGTGAATCTTAACTTCTCTGTGTTCAGAAAGTGTTTCTGTTCTTCCCACATTATGTGGGAAGAAGGAGGGAAAACTATCACAAGCCTCTTTGATACCGCTCATGAGGTGACAATATCGTGATATGCAGAAGCAGTTTCTGTAAAGTGAAGACACCACGAGCCTGTTCCGTCCCATGGTGTAGACATACCCTTACACTGCAGCACGTGTCCACTGCTCTGACTTGTAGGTGCTGCCACTCTGCTAACCAAGTGTGCAGGAGCCCTCTAGTGTAAAAAAGAAACTGAACCTTCTGCCCATGTTTTGCACATAAATAAGACAGTAAAACAGTGTCTGCACTGCCACTGCCAGTCTCCAGGCTGCTGTTGCTCCAGCAACACACACTAGCCAGAAGATGTAACAAGTACAAAACCTCCTGGATCTCACCACTGAGGGAAAAAAGGTATATATACTTACAGCTAGTCTTACTGAGTGCTACAAACAATGTGGTTTCAGGACTAATGTGTGACTGGCCATAAGACCAGTCTTAACTGAAAAAGGAATCCAAAAACTTGAGAATGATGCAGAAATAAATGGCAGTCCCTGACAGCTAAATATTTTATTTATGCTTTTCAGTAGGCCTTGACCGTAAGAACAATTGATGAAAAGCATTTAAAAGACTTAAAGCCTTTTTGTAGACCCTGTGTACGAGGGTATATCTTATCTATTACGTGCTGATCACTCAAAGCTTCTAGAGGTATAGCCAGTTTGCTCTATAATACAAGTAATACACAGGAAATTCCAGTGCTTGGATCTATTTGCTAGTGATACAGCTTCATTACAACAGTTCCATCTCTTTACCTCATACGATATAGAAAAAAATTTCTATATGTATCACTACAGAATGTACTTCATGCAATATTCCCATAATATATGCAGATGAAGACAAGAAGCCATTGCAGAGGCAGCATATGCCTCCATGGTACCTGTACCATGGTACTCCATGGTACCTTTGAAGACACTGAACGGTAGATCACAGTCATGCAAGTACAGAGAGACAGACCTGTAAAGAGAGAAAATGAGAGATTCAGTCCCACACAGGTTAATAATATGCAGCTATTTCCTGCATCAAAACTTTTGTTTTATGCTTTGTAGCAATAAGACTAGAAAAAAAATAGCAAGGATGACAATTATGTTGATTGTATTTTAATGTCACTAATTCTAACAGAGATATACGTTAAATTTATCTGGTCTACAAACAACATTGCTCTGAAGTTGTATAGAGAAAACCATATGGAATATTTTATTTTTCTGGTTTTAATTTGTAGAGTTGATTGTATAGCAGTTTTGTGATGCTGGATGGAAAGTTAAAACAATTCTGAAGTTTAAATGGATAACAGCGTATTTAATGCCCTGCTGTCTAACTGCTAGAGGGATAAACAAAGAATACCTAGCATACTGGAATGAGTTTAGGAAATTCATTAGAAAAGTTTTGAAGTGATATTAGAAGACGACAAGTAGCAATGCATAAGAGGCATAAGCAACTGACAGATGAGGAGAGATTGCAAATAATTAAGAAAAATCTCAAGAGATGCAGTTTAGACAATCATTTAAAAGCAAAGAAGAGAAAGCTCAGACCCATTTTAGACAAACAGAATTGTGAAAGTGACTTAATTTTGCTTCCATTTAGGTTTTTATCCTGGATGCTGACCTGAAACTTTTTTGAATTTCACAAATGGGGAAAATGAGTTCTGCAAAATAAAGTGTCATCCTGGCTAAGGCTCTTATGCTGGAAATCTTCTGTGAACAGCCACTCTCGCTAAACTTGCTGAACTTCTCACTTCCGGACAGGCTGCACAGCCTCCTTGGGTTATTTTGGCACCTCCTTTTCTGGCTAGCAAAGAGGAGTTCAGAGGAATGCAAAATGAAAAACAAGGGGAAAAAAATAATCCAACTTTCCCAAACCACAGAAAACATTCATTCGGTATACATTTTGACCAAAAGTTCAGTGAAAGCAATGGTGATTTTTTATCCAAAAATCACTCTTAATAGAAAGAACTCTAAAAAGTTTGGGTACAGAAGGACTAAGAGAAAAAAACATTGTACTGCTGGCACCTACATCCACACTCAAAGTGTATTAACACTGAAAGTGCAGAGGTTGTAAGTATTATCACAATTATGCAACAGGAGACAGGGTCAGAAGAAATTACATAGATTATTCCACTTTTTAAATTACATATGCATGGCTAATGACAAGGTTAATTTGAATATGTTATTTAAAAAAACTTTTTAACTGCACATCTATAATATCTGAAAATTACTTAAACTCCCCTGGACATTTCCCCGTTCCTTTAGTTGTATCAAATTAGACTGAAGAAACAAATAAGAAGAAATTGCAAAGATTTTAGTGTTTTGGTGGGGTTTTTTGTGTGGAAGGATTATTTTCTACCCAATTTGGTTTACGTATATCAAGATCAGATTTAATTGCAGGATTAACTACAATTAACTACTTAAGGATCGTTATTTGAAAATATTTATTATCTTACTAAATCAAATTTGGGATACCACAAGAGGATGCCTGAACATAATTTTCCTTTGTATGGTTTGACTCTTAATGTCATATTTGAATAGCAGATTATTAATTTCAAATACAGCAAAGGAACTTGTAACTACAGAACAAAATATCTGAAGACTCACAACAAAAATATTTGAAAAGGCCTTAATACTGATGCCCATGTCCAAGAAATATCTTCAGACACAACTCAGAATCTATGCTTTCAGATGATCAAAAGCTTTCTTGAAAGTCCTCCAGGCTTTGAGATGTATTAGCATTTAAAGGAATAAAAATTGAACGATAGGTGTTGAAGGCCTGAGAATTAAAAATGGTTGAGATTTCTAATAACCAGTACAGGAATAAAAGAGATTCTTTAGAAATGCACTTCATAGGAATTACTTGGTTCTACTTTCTCATTTTCTGTTACCATGTAAGCCCTCCACCGGCCAAGTGTGCTTAAGACAAGTATTTTTTTCATTTTTCCACAGTACTTTTGTTTTTTTCTCCATAACCATCATAGCTCCTGAGAAGGGAGAGGCTCAGCCTGATGAAGTGGATGTCATGATGTGCAAAAACATTGGCCCAGCGTTAGGAAGAATGATTTTGCAGACTGAAGTGCATCTAACAGAGCTAGCATTTAGAGAGTCACCATAAAGCTTACACACTAGTACACCAGTAAGACAAATGAAAAAGCTTACACCATTGTAAGCACATTTATTCATCCTACTTTTGTGATGAATTGGATTCCCTTGCTTAAATGATTGTGGATGCAGAATGTTGTGGCTCAGAAGAAGTCAGTAAGCATGTGGAATTGAAAAGCCAGATCAATTTCAACATTGCCACAGCCCTTTTAAAGTTCATAGTATTTGTGTGACCCATAGAACAAACCTAGTGAAACAAAAGGACAGCAAGATCGCCAAATAAGAGAAGCTACTGAAAAATATCTTTAACTGATGCTGAGGTTTCAATCATTAATCACGTCTAAACAATTTGGAAAGGAAACAGTAAAAGAAAGGAATAATTCTGGTTACTTGGAAAAAATTTTCTTTAAATGGAAATGAACTTTCAAAACCTTTGAACTTCCTTGAAAAGGCCATTGAAACTTAGCAAGTGAGAACTTTAAAAATTCTATTCTGAAACCACATTCCCTTTTAAGAACTGTGACTGGAGAGGGTATTGTCAGCCCTATAAAAGAAGGATTACTTCCCATTTGCTTCATAAACCAACTTTACTGCCTGTAAGGACTTCTGTTTTCAACGATCCTACAGAAACTGTAGTTTTGGTATTTAAGACGTTATACTGGAACCAGTTTCTCCTTGCACTATACCAGTGTTCCTTCATAATCCCACTGCATGTCTTCAGTAATAAAAAGGCGAGCTGGATGGTCAAGGAGAACAAGAGTAGCTTCATTTATTATCCAGCAGAGACTTCTTTTTCTTTATGTTCCTGTTCGCTAGAACTGATTCTTTTAGCTCCTATTGCCTTATTAAATCATTGAAAAATGGAGCCACAACTAGTAGAAAACCAGTGCGGGTGAAAGGTGAATCAAGAATAACCGTATATTTTAGCAAGGTTTAGTTCTGATTTTTGTTTCCAGACACAACTCACTGTCCCTTTCTTATCCCAATGACTTCATCCTCACTCCCTAACGACTATATACTCCACTGGAAAGTTTCACTTTTTCTTTTATCTCATTCGACAAGTTTAACAGGAGCATCATGACCGCAAAGAAATGTTTCATTTCAAGATTAGATTTTTACATGCCCCACTGACTCAAAAATAAGGTTGAAGGGAGACAGGTACATGGTTAAAGCATTGGCCTGGTGCTTATGTTGTGTGGGTTCAGTTCCTGGCACTGTCACAGCCTTCTCCTGTGCAAATAATTGATAGGTGGATTCTGTGAATATTACTCAAATTAAGTCTCTTTCTCTGCAAAAAACTCTCTTAATTCAGGATAAAGCACTGTTTAACCTCAGGGAAGATAAAAGAATCTGTCTCAATCTTTCTGTCTTAATTCCCTTTCCAAATGTAGTGGTTAATTTGTCCTTGCTAATAAGGAATCTTGTAAGTCAATCTTCACAAGTAAAAGTATCCCAGCATGCCAAAAGTAGCAGACAATCAAAAATAAGTCTTCTGGAAAATAATTCACATTTAAAATGTTGTACATAAGAAAATGACATGCTGGACTTTTATCAAAAGCATTAAGTCTCCTTACCTTGCTTAAAGTAATTTTTGAAGTAATTAAAGTAATGTCATTCTGACTGATACAGCAAGGTTCAATAACTGAAAGTCTAAACAAGATTCAGATAATTCTGCACCGGTACAAAGCTTAATCTTGTTTATTCCTGCATCATTGTACAAGGTTGGATGCTTCTTGCTGACAAAGCCCTCGGCAATGATATCAGATCATCTCACTAAACAGAGCTTAAAGCTCTAGAGCTTAGAGCGCATTCGAGTAAATCCACTGAAGTTAACTCCATTGGACAAATACAAAACTAGTGAGAGAACTGAGCCAGGCCCGTACTGTTACCTTCGTTCTTTCTCCTGCTTTCTTTTCTATTGTCACGCTTGTTTCTAATAAGGGAATGAAAATTGTCTACCTCTATAGCAACTAAGATGACAGTGGCCTGCTTTCAACTGCTTACCCTCCTGTAAGTGCTACTGCTGTATAAACAGAAGTAAAAATTGTAACGTGTGTCAATAGGTGCACGCCTGGATAGTGTGTAAGGTATTAGACAGGAATTAGTTAATGCACCAGCCATCCACACCTTCTGCTTCTAACCAGAGGATGATTCCAAAATGCAGGAACAAGAGTACCATGTTTGTCATTTGTTATTTGCTTCATTTCTCAGAATACAGCTAAGAAGGAGTACCTATAGAAATAAAAATCTTGAGTATGCAGTGCAAAGCACTGTATTGCTTGTTAGATGGTCAGTGGCATTAGCACATAGCAGTCATGCTGCTTCATGTTGTATATCAGCATTCTTTTGTTCTCACCTCCTTCAAGGAATCACATCACATCCATTCCCGGCAAATCTCTCTAGATGCCACTAAGATAGTATTTACTCACTGAACTGTAATGTTGGAAGACAAAGCAAGCGATTGTTCTTTATCAGCCTGATGCAAAGCTTACTAAGGGCAATGGAAGTCTTTTCATTGATTTCAATAGATCTTGGATCAGGTATATATAAGTAGCTTCTGGCAGCTGATTCATCAGGACATAACCCTGACAAAAGACATCCCAGTGACTTCAGCGCTGGTAGGACTTCACCCAGTTAGGGTTTTTGCATTCTTATTCATTTGGTAATCCAGATAAAAGGCAGTTTTACACTGGCTGTGGGATAAGCAGGGTATAAATGATCCTATCATGACTGATCATCCTTCTACCACACACAAGGTAAGCAGTAATTATTTATGTGAGACTATATAGAAGAAGAGAGAATATATTCTCTGGATGGATGGATGACTGTATTACCATTGTCCTCCTTGATGCACTATAGGGGGCAATATTCCAACGTAACAACGACCTACTGGTTTCTTATTATCTTGTCCTAAGCCCTGATAAACCTGTCTATTCTTGCAATAGTGAATTTCTTTCCAGCAAATCATTTCCCTTGCCAAAGTATATATATTTTGGCAGCATCTGGCACTTTCCAGCCCTGGAATCTGACGTAGGCTTGTAAATTGTGCTAGGCTGGCAAGGTTTTCACCCTGTAGAGCACTGAATTGGTGTAAAATAATACATTATATTGTTTCCCACTCTTTGTGCTATTTTTTTTCCTCAAAAGAATTCTAAACTCTGACATTTCCGTTTCATATCCCAGTGCAACACTTACAAAACTATAGGTCTTTCTCTTCACACATTGCAACTGGCTTAGGAACTACTGTGTGAAGCATAATGGCTCTATCACACGCTTTATACTTCATGGCCTCCAAAGCAGCCGTTCCATAAAAAGGGCAGAGTACAGTATAGCTATATGTGAGAGGAAATTGTTACAAGTACTGTACTTTGGAAGTAAGTTTAGGGGAGGAGGGAATTTGTTTTTAATTAAACACACGATGAAGAAAAAAATGCTTCTGTAAGCGTATTTCTAGAGGAAAAACATTACCTTCTTCAACCGTGTGAAATTAGCATAGACATACAAATTAAAAATCAAGACACCTTTTTGCATAAATCTACAATTGTCATCTAACTGACTTTAAAGAAGTGAAATAGTTGTTTTATTCTCCATTTGAAACATGAAAGAGTTTTCATTTTTTCCATAAGGTGCAGCTTATAAATCTTAATTATTCAGGTAAAACACTCTGTGAAGTCTTGGTAGATTTCTCTTACAGATCAGCACTAAATGAGTGCCCATGTTGTCCCAGTCTTACTTGCCTAGAATCTGAGAGAAATGAGCAAACATCTTCTTGCCTTAGACTTGGTAATTAATGCAGTCCAGTATTTCGCAAAGCAGTAGCTCTAGTGCAATATCTCAATACTAGCAAATGCATATGCTTTCATAAAGATTTTACTTGTGCATACTGGTAAAGCTTATCCTCTATTCTCATGCATATTAAATTAGACTTCAGAGCTAGAGCATCCATTCATTGAGCATTTATAAATGCTAATATATGCTCATTTTGATGAATACAAACAAAAATCAGTCTAAGCATAATTAGTTTTTGGCACTAACAAAATATTGAAAGAAAATGGAAGCTAAATATTGTAGCTTGACAATGCATGAAACTTATTTACATGAAAATCAGACTGCCTACTTTGCAACATTTAAACCTTGAGGTATTTCTGTAAGGGACTTGACAACAGTTCACAAGATCTGTTGTTTGCTTGTTTGTTTGTTTGAACAGTTCATAGAAGTATCAAAATACAGGCATTTCCTGCTGATTGAACACTGACTCATAATTTTCCAAATACAGATTAGAAATTCCATAGTACCCTCAAGAAGTATTACCAATACAACATTAAATGATTTGTCTAAGATCACAAGGAGATGAAAAGTGATAACAACAATCTCTTGTTTTGCATATATATGCATTTATAATGCACAAAATAGAGAAGAATACTAGCCTGATATACAGAACATAGTCTAAGAGGTATGGAGATATGTAATTAAACAGTAGACTGACTGGTGTGCTTTTTAGATCAATATGTGGCATTATATTTAATTGTTAAAATGGAAGTAAAAGAGAATGATTTTGTACTCCACCAGTGTGATAGAATTTGTGATTTAGGACAAACCCCTTTCAATGGAATTAATTTTCTTTGACTTCAGTTACCCAGAAGAAGTTGAGCATATACTCTAAGACTCGATCAAGTAGCTTTATCTGTAGTCCATGAAAGAATACGGGCTCTATAAGATGACTATTCAATTCATTTTAAGCAAAGCATTCAAAACAGGAACACGGGACTCTCCAGACACACCTGCTTGTTGACTTGACTGTCTCAAACTAGGTCGCTAATTTTCAGGTAGTAAAGCTGAGTAAGATGAATCTCAGACTCTGCATCCCTAGTCTTCTGTGCCACCACAAGGCAGATAGTACATGCCGCTCAAGAATACTCCAACCACCAGTTTCCAGTCTGGATCTAGCACACAGGATATGCTTGTTCAGTTACTACATTGTAATATAGCACCACAGACTCCCAACCTTGTTGTTCGGGCCACAAAAAAATTCTGACCAACCTACTGCCTTACAGTATGCTTACATACGTCCAGATACTGTAAGCTACAAACTGGACACAGTGCTAAATGGGAAAAAGAGTTTGTCATCACATTTCTCTTGAGGATCCCTCACAGAGGTACCCTAAACCCACGATCAATGTTCAAAATTGTACAAATTCTATTACCCCAATGTTGTGCTAGAACCATTTTGAGTTTCTCAGTATGAGATTATAGTACACTAATAGGTCAATAGCCTTTCACATTAGTTTAAGAGCCCCAGTTATAGCTGAAGATTGACTCTAATAGTAGGTTAGGAATAAGTTCACTGTTTTTCATACTTATGATATTTTTCTGAATTACTATCTAAATGGCATTCTTGGGTTGTACTGCTGGGCTAAAAAGGACGCTTTGTACAGCAGATATAGAGTCACATAAAAGCTCCAGGACATGATACACCACTTCTTCCTGGGGTACACTAAAGAGTAGATCAGCCTTGTGTTTATCCCGGGCTATTTTTCATGTAATTTCCTGATGTTTATGCTACAACAGTAGATTATAATTCTCCACAGAATGCCTAGATAGTTTGACAACGGAAACTTCTATAGGTCACCTACAGCAGTGCTTCTCACATTGAAACCATCAGTAGAGTAGAACCAATGGCAGCACCAGTGAGATATTTTGGAGGGAAGGAGGGGAACAAAAAAATCAAGTGTAAACAAGCCCTACTGAATTACTCCACTGACTTCGCTTTAAATAAAGGGAAGTGCTGTTAGTACAGAAGCCAGCTGTTTAACTATTGGAATTCTGTTCCTTGGCCTGCTTTCAGGGGACTTCACAACAGCATGACTAGACTTTGTATCTGCTTGTAGCACATGGAAAGAAACACATATTTGGTACAGTAGATTAAATGAGAGCCAAAAATTCTATTAAGTAAACTTTGACCTACATGATATGAAACCTCTTTTGAGCTGGCAACTGACAAAAAAGGAAAGAAACCTCCAAGGAAATCAGTGTACGTGAGCAAAAAGGAATGCCTGGGACTGTTCTATGTCCACAGGCAGCACTCTGAACGTTGAGTAAATATAAGGAACTTTTTGATAACAGCTGGAAGGCAGCACTCAAATTGTGTCAGAAAGAACTATATGGGTGCCCAATATACTGACACAGCAGTCAGCATTTTAAGGCAATATAATGAAAATATTAAGGAACAGAAATTAATTCAAGTGCTTAGTTATGTCTGTTCTTACGTAGGAAAGCACTCAGGCATGTGCTTAGTGTTGAGTATGTGCTTTAGTCGAACAGACAGTGTAGGAGCTTGAACATTTGCCTAGATCTAAGTGCATACTTTGGTAACTTGATGAACTGGGACCATCTGATCCTGCACTCCTTCCAGAAGATGGGCCTAATAATATCTGCAGAAGTGGTAGTATCTCCTTATAATTCCTTGCTTCATCTTTCACTGTGACAGCATCTTTTGTATAATGCAGCACTTAGGAGGATAGCAGCAATTTAAAATCTATTGGTTTAAAATTAATTTAGTCATCAGATACTTCTCAAAAGTAGCGTCCAGAATCATAGTTATTGAAAAAGAATATTTTTTTCCATTTTTGTCTATTTATTTGCTCTATCTGTTTTACAGCACTTCAGGCAATATCACTTTCTATTTCATAGGAATTTTAAGTATACATAGCTGCTTAGGTCTTTCAAAAACCTTAGGCAAACTTATTTTAAAGAAAAACAATAAAATCATTTGACTTCACAATATTAATGTTATCTTTTTATGAAGGATGAGCATTTAGCATGCCATGTAATACATGAATATTTAAGTCTATAAATCAATGTCAAGTTTCCATGCTGACCACATCACTAATGTGCTGGTGATTCCTTTCCAAACTTGCTATATGTAACATGCAGGTTTTTTTAAGAGCTGTAAGATATTATATCCTCCTTAATAAAGTTATTATTCTGTCAGAAAGAAAAACAACTCAAAGATGTCTTTGGTCTGGCTATAGTAAAAATAATTTTGAAGTACACCAAGATTTCCACCTGAAAGATTCAAGGATTCAGGATTTCTATTAACTATTCACGCATATGATACTGCAGGAGAAATGTTGCTACTGATTACTAAATAAGGCAGGCAATGCTTCATGGGTTATTCAAGGTATTTTATCAACTTTATAAATAGTTAAATTCAGGCACTGAAGGGTAAGTAACTTCCAAGTGGTGACACAACAAGATAGCAGGTAGATGAGAATAAAACTCAGAATCAACAATGTCCAACTAACAAAAAAAATTGTAAAAGTTCCTGCTTGACTTATTGGGAAGACATCATACACAAATAAATCAGTGATATTATTAAAAGTTAGAGTACGTGGCTCTAGTTCAGTCAAACAAAAAAATCAAACATATTCCTATTGAAATTACTCTATTTACCAAAAAGTCATAAATTTTGTACAGGAAATAAAACTGATAAACTGGTAGAATGCTATATAACCCATTGTATGCTACTGTTTTCTCTTCTTTAGTAAAATATAATTAAAGAAAGAAAGCATCAGATTATACAATTGGACTAAATTTAAAATGGCAAAGTGCAAGCAATACTGTATAAGTACAGGCTCAACAGAGACAGATTGGAAAGAACTATTGATTGTTAAAGGAGATGAAAGTTTAACAAAAAAAAAAATATCACCTGTACCAACCAGTTCATCTTTGGCTTTACTCATGACAAAGCTAAACGTTAACCATATTCAACAACAAACTTTTGAGACTTTTTAAACTTCATGTTTCATTTGACTATTTCCTTTAGAACCCCTTCATATACAAAAAAATGCCACTGCCATCATTAGTCCTTCTTAGAAGATCACACAACTAAGAAAAAATACCCCAATAAGTTCTCTACAGACTAGATAATCGGCTTCAGTAAAAAACAAGGACACTTGTTTTGCTAATGGATTTTACAAGTTAAAGACATTTATAGTCCTGCTACTCATGGAAGGAAGATATCTTCTATTAAGTTCTGTTGTTAACTCATGGAAACTCCTGGCCAACACATTTCATCTTACTGATTCTGAATTTTGTCACCTAAAGGTAATATTATCTACCTAGCATGAATGTCATGAGGAGCTAACATTTGTATGATTCTCAGGAGTGCAAAATATTAGAACAGTCTCTTCTCACAAGTAGCAAGTAATAGGACAAGAGGAAACAGCCTCATGTTGCACCAGGAGCGGTTTAGATTGGATATTAGGAAAAATTTCTTCACCAAAAGGGTTGTCAAGCACTGGAATAGGCTACCCAGGGTAATGGTTGAGTCACCATCCCTGGAAGTATTTAAAACATGTGTAGATGTGGCACTTCGGGACACGGTTTAGTGATGGACTTGGCAGTGCTAGGTTAACAGTTG
>Ga0181612_118416_pt1 | contig 14666 bp, 13 predicted proteins | sample HoacroProtozoa21_FD_119630 | JGI IMG/M metagenome (GOLD analysis project Ga0181612, IMG submission 119630) | Hoatzin crop microbial communities from Cojedes, Venezuel. Combined Assembly of Gp0051906, Gp0051904, Gp0051908 | reverse complement strand
CCCCCCCCCCCCCCAATTTTCTTTCTGTTGCACAGTGGGGGGAAACTGGGGTCTTTTGCTAGTTATTTTTCCCAGGAAAAATATGGGACCTACCTTGCTTCAGAACATCTTCCTGCATCGGAGTTTACAGAGATCACACTACTTTTGGTTGCTCATTACTGGGTTTGTTGGGGTGTTTTTTTCTGGTGTTGGACCTGTTCAGATTTTACACAGATAATGTACTTTAAATTGGGTGAAGAACATATAGAAAAACTAAGCACATCTATTGCCTTCTATCTCAGGGTCTTTATCTGAGAGACAGGCTATCATTAACAATAGTTAAGAAAAAAAACTGTTTATGCTCCTTAGGAATAGCCAGATTTACACTCCAACAGCTGATGACTGAGTGCTTAAATCAACAATACAGTTGTTGGTTTAAGTTGTACGGCTTCTTGGTTTTTACAGTCTCCCCTTGGAGTGCAAAGATGAATCAAAAGAGGTAAGAGGAACTATTCCCATCTCCTTTCGTTTCCTCATCCAGGATAGTCTCTGCTCTCCACGGCAGTGCCTGGGTACTTAACATAAACGCAAAGTCTAAATATTCACAACACTTTTTTCAGTCTAGTGTGCATGGGCAAGCTCTCTCTCTCTCCTCACTGACAGCAGAGGCTTTCTGGCCACTGCCCAGGACTTTTGGAGGTAGTTGTTTTATGAGAAACCTGGTTTTCTGCCCAAAGCGCTGGCAGACTTCCAGCTTCTGCAACTGCACCCCCAAGACGTGTTTGGAAAGAATATTCTTACTTTTATTCTGGCACTGTATTTGCTTTGATTTCTGCTTGTCATTAGGTTTAGTCAAGGTGGTGGAAACTTGTCTAATACTTAATTTCATTTCCTTCTGCATTGGCTCATACCTTTCTGTGATTTTTGCCTCCCCAGTGGTCTTTGCAGCTGGACATCAAGGGCTTCACCTTTGGTTTTCTTGTTCTAATTAGTTTTAAACTTTGCTTTGCTTGCTGTTTTTGCTATGTTGATATCTTTTTAGCATTTCTAGGACAGTGCTGAGTGGCAGAAAGTTACTGGTAAAATATAGGCCTAGTTGGTATAATACAGATATTGCTGGCTACACCAGTGTTTTTGTTTGTTTCATCACCTGTTATTAGAAATAACAGAGAATAATGCAGCCCCGGTTCTTGTCACGTGTAAAGACTGCTCTGGGGCTGCTGACCCCGCAGGGAGCTTTCTTTCCACCTCCCAGCCTGCATGCAGATGGTGATTGCAACCAGGACGTGGTGGTAGCAAGGAGGACTGCTGGTGCCAACCTGGGCAGGCGCTGGTGTCTGCATGCTGCCAGTGAAGGGTCCATGGCCTTCCCCAAATCTGCAGCGAGGATCAGCAGCACCACTGCAGTGACGGGTCTCGTGTTTGGTGAATCCCCAGCACCTTCCCTCTGCTTGGTGCCACACTGAGAAGACGTGTGAAGTGGCAGCCATCAGTGTGATTTCTCTCCGTTTGTACAAGTCAGTGAGATTTCCCTTTTTGGGGTATTTTAATGGTTTGATATTTTCCCTGGCATGTTTTCTTTCCTCTACTCTTAATTAAGGAGCTTTCAGATGGTATAATCAAGTTGTTTTTTAAGCATTGCTCCTTTGATTTGATCACTTCCTGCCATTTCGTTTTTTTTAGCTTCTCAGTTGCAGCCTGGGATTTAAAATTAGGTAAATAAAAATTGGAAGGGGAAAATTAATCATTACCTAGGAATGTATTTTTAAATTGTAATTCTTTGGGGCTCGGAGAGTTAAAAAGGCTCATTTCTCTAACCAAATGTCATGCTAGGCTTTCTGTTGAAATTAGTATAATGGGATTTCCATGGAAAGAATATTTCAATATAAATGCATCCTTGCAGTGAGAAGCTCTTCAGTGCCTTACACTTCATTACCAAAAGGAAAGAGACATTTCAGGAAGGATATATTGTATTAGTACAGGATGAATAGAAATAATGTCATACTGTAGCTAAGATATGACTGAACTCAGGAGTTAAACTAAATTGCAAACACACGAACTCCAGAACAAGTGATATTTTACAGAGTTTTCCCCAAGATAATGCAGGAAATCTTACACATCTCCACAATAGCAGGCAACTGCCCATCTTTCTGAGTTTCAGTATCTCTGACACATGCTGTTTCCCAGGAAAAGTGACATGTCTGAAATGTCTGTTGAACTCACAGTAATAAGGTGCTCTGACAAGCCCAGTGAACAAATGAAGCCAATAACAATGTTTAAACTTATGGATTTTTAGGGATCAGATGTATTGCGTTGTCTACATTAAAAAAAAAAAATCTGATGCTAGTATACTCAGACTAGATTAAGTGCTGAGTTTAAAAACCCTTGGTGTGGACATTCACTGCCTTCCTCATAGCCTTCAGTGCACCCTTTAAGGCATGTTTAATATTTTACAGGAAGCATGTAAGTAACTATGACAAGTTTCTTAAGTAAGATTTTAGTTGAGTCACAGGGCGACTTAGATTAAAAGTGCCTTGGAAAATGCGCATCACTATTATTTCCAAATAATAATAATGAAATAGTTTATGCTTGTGCCTTTGCAAATGTGATCACTTCTGTGCAGGAAGAGAGTGATTTCCTAATGGGGAGCCTCACTGGTTTCATGGACAGGTCTCTATGGATAGAGTTTTTAGCAAATCTGGCACTTCCTCAGTCTTTGCACCTGCTATGTAGAAATGTTGTGCTGTCAAGCTTTGGAAACACCCCTAAAAAATATGTTTGTTTGCTTTGGCTTAAAACTTTCTTCCCAAAACCCCATACTTGCAAAACAAAACAAAACATGGGTCCAGTTCTCAAGGATGTAAGGAGTGTATAGCATTCTCTTTTCTTTCTGCAAGTATCTTCCCATTTCATTACAACCCTTCTTTCTACTTGAACAAGACCAAGATTAATTTAATTCATTTATAGGGTCAGGAAAAGAGAGTCTGTAAGTGTGGACTCTTCAGCTCACTATTCTTGCATACAAGTTTTATCATGGAAAATTGTCACTAAATGGTGTTTTTATCATTTTTTCCTGAATAGCATCAGTCTGTCCGGGTCTCCCTTCACGTGTTTTGTTTCTGTGTTGCCATGGGCTCTAGAGCCTTCCAGGGCTGTCCTTAGGAGTCAGAAAAGCACCTTAATCCTCCTAACCTAATGAACATGTTGTCACCAGTACCTAGTGGAACAATTCCAACTCTCCAAGTCTGAGAGTGTTTATAAGCATTTACTGATGTGAGCTGCTGCTCTTTCTAGTTGTCTTCTTCTGTGTTTAGTAGTAAATGACCAAAGGAACCAGCTCTGGAAATGGCGCTTGGGTGGGGTTTGGTAGATGAAGGTCTGATGAAGTTGTCAGCGCTAGAGCATACTTACAGTGGGGTGCATGAGACTCCTTCATTGCATGAAAATAGTTCAAAGGAGTTGATTTTAGCCAAGGAAGAACAGTCAGCAGAGGACCTATCCTTTTGAAGAACACAAATGAGCTAGAGAGGAGGTTTGACTCTGAACGTAACATAAGCCTGGAGCTTCCCCTATTGCTTCTGTGTGGAGCACATAACCATTGCTTGAGCTCTAGCAGTATAGCTAGCTGATTCATTATGGTTCAGATTTTTATTGTTGTTATGACTATTATACTTTGTAAAGGTCTGCATGATCAGTGGCAGAAACAAAAACCTATGCTTAATTTATTATACACCATTTATTATACACAAGAATGACTTTTTCTTGCTAGAAGTTACAAAAGCCCCCCAAAAAGAGAATTGGGGCTTTCAGACTCACATGCTTTTGGCATAGGATGAGAGGGTGTTCAGCAGGGAAGGGTAGCAACGTTAACAAGCCAGGCCATCTGGTACTTTAGATGGGATTATACTTGGAGGGATATTATTTACATGGACTCAGCTGCCCTGCAGGCTCACTTCGGTGGCAGGTTGGGCGGTTCCATGGAGAAAACAGGTCATACCACTATTCCTAAAACTGAAAGGGTAGAGCTAAGAAGAGTGATGTTCACAGTGTTTGTGGGTACAGCTGTTTTATTTATTCACAGTAACTTAGGTTTGTGTTGCTTGTTAACAGCAAAGCAAAGCAGATTGTGGTATCAATGGACAAGAAGTAGTTAACTTTTTTCTTTGCTGCAGAGTCGAGAATTTTATAGATTGTTTTAAAAACAATGTGAGCCATTGCTGCATGCAGCACTGGAAAGTAAAGGGTTCTTTCTTTTAATCTCCATACCAGGTGCGGTAGAAGCAGCTGCATTTTGTGTTTTTCCATCTTGGCGTGGTGATGGCTATAACCTGCCACAGAAGTGCCCATGTTTCTATATCACACAGTTGTTTCTCTCTCCTTCAGACACTAGCGACCTTGCCTGAGTTTCAGACCTGCTGGTCTCTTACCAGTGGTGATTAGCTGAGGCCTTAAAATCCCTTTTCATATTTCACGTATACCTACAGCTCAGCTGGTTCTGTGAATCTAGAAGAAAATGAATAGCTTTCAGCAACTCCACGACTAGTGACACAACTATTTTTCTTCATCTTAAAAAAAAATCTTTCAGGAATTTTTCAAGCCATTTTTATATCACAACAGTATTTATAAATGAAGCTGTCTTACAAGACGTTGTTATTAACAGGTTTAATAATCTCATGCTTTCTCCTACTCCTATATACTCATAAGAAATGTTAAAATATTATTCACCTGTCATGTATTGCACTCTGTGGACACAGGCTTAACTCAGAAACTGGGTAGCTGGGAAGTTTGTATATTATAATCTACCACAGCAACTTTGTTTTGGAGCAGTATATGTCATGAGTGAATATGAATGTTCTTCTTAGCAGCAAAGTTAACACATGCAGCAGTAGCACAGGAGTTGTTTGGTGTGTGACAGACATGCAAATGCCCTCCATAATTTAAAATGTGACTTTGTCCAACATCTGTAAGAAAAATGGTAGTTCAAATGCCTTAGTTACTAGTTTCATATTGCCATTTTTGATATTTGAACAAACAGAAGTCCTGTGGTGAGACTGTAGCTGTAATCTGATGTTATTTGTCACAAGGGGATCATCCCAGTTCATATACCAGAACTTTACCAGGGGTGGAAATATAAATCAGAGGAGAGAGTTATCTAATTATTTTAGAAAGATACTGAATTATGTGTTCCAAAATATTAATGCAATTTTTTTCTCAACATTTTTTTTGTAAATTTTTTTATTGATTTTGATAACAGTATTATGCATTTCAGATAAAGAAAAAGAAAAGGGACTGCAAATATGTTTAACTACTGATATCACTGAAGAAAATTACTGTGCTCCTGAGTATTTTGGAAGATGTAGGAAGAAAGGCCCTGTTTGAATGTAGCCTGGAGGCTCATCAAGAAAGTGAATGGGCTTCCTTCTCAAAACAGTAAGACTCTGCATAGCCCGTGGGCTTTCATCTGTGCACATGGGGGTGCATGTGTGTATGTGTGGTGAAGAAGGAAATGGGGTCCCTCTTTCTGTCCATATGAACTCTTCACAAATAAAGCAGTGGTTTTCATGAGCTTTGCTGGTTAAGATCCCAGAGATGCAGTCAGGGATGTTAAGACCACTGCTGGAAAGTCCATGGGTTCTGCTTTCTTCAAAAACACTCCCGTGTCATCACTTTAGAAAGTAGAAGCAAAAGCAACCACTTGGTCACCTGTCTTTCCCAGAAAGTAAGGACTTCACAATGTTAAAATATAACGCATTTTCCACTAATTTTTTTAGAAGCGGTCCAAACTGAGGACAACATAGGTTCGTGTGCTGAAGTGCCCATATCACATTAAGAAATTAAGAAGGAAGTCAGAATATGTGACCTGTGGTGATGAATGGATAACAGAGGTTCTGGTGTTCAATTAGATTGCTCTTTTGTGACCCTTTTCTGCTCTCTCTGACTAATTAGAGTTCCCTGAAAATATCGCTAACTTCTTGGAAATTCAAGAGATTACCAGTCAGCAGCACCAGATGAGATGGTTGTTCTCGGATTTTGGATGCTTTCGGGTGCTCCCAGACTGCATTCATGTTCAGAAATCTAAAAGTGTGTTCTGAGACAAAGTGTTCCCATTAACTAGTTGCTGTTCATGATTTACATTTTTCCTTACAAATATAATTCTATTATCTATACAGCTTGTTCTGTAACCTCTCCTTGAACTTGCCATTCATAATTTTCCAACTTATTTGTTCTCTTGTCTACACACATTCTTTCATTTCCATGTGCCCCAGCATGCTTGCTTACTGTCTCCATCTCTCTCTGTACCCTCCTGGCTATCTGGCTGTACAGCAAAAGCTCTAAGCTTCCAAAAGTGTGCTCTCCATCTTTAACTCAGAAGAAACAAGAAAAAAAGTTAAAGCATACTGGAACATTCATAAAGACATTTTATTTTCACTGGTGGTTCTTCTTGGTGTATAAGCCAGTTTTACTCTTAAGTGGCAGAAAATCAAAGTGTTGTAATAGTTTACTCTAGTATGATCAATGCAAACTATAATGCTGAATTTAAGAACTATTTTCTAAGGTGTAAAAAGTTGGTGGTTACGCGTTATCTGCAACTCCTTAACAGAAAGTTGCATTTTTTATTATGATCGAAATAGTGCCAGTCAGTGGGTTTGTGTAATTCTTGGAAATGTTTTGGTGAGAAGTGGAAGCATGATGTAAGTCTGCATCAGCATCTGTCCACCAGTTACAGAGGCCACAGTAGGCAATTTACATCCGGCCAAGAGAGGCAGTCTTTTTTATTTAAACTGGCCATTAAACTGAGTCCACTTGAAGTGGAATCAGGTCATCTGAGGACCAGCTAAACAGTTTCTTCTGCCAAGGATCAAGACGTAACCAACAACTACGGGAAAATTCACCTCCCAAACCGTTATTTCCTTTTCTTCCTTAGTAAGTGTTGTAACTACAAGGCACTGTGTGAGGTCAAAGGTATTAAGTGATAACAAGTTTATAAATATAAAGGAAGTTTCTGTCTGCCAGGAAAATACAATACACATATTAGACATCCAAGAAAAAGAAACTTGGTAGGATGGAAGAAATTGCAGATACACTTGTGAAAGTGTGGATAAAGACAGCCAGAAACAGGCAACCCTCTGGGTCTTGTCCTGTGCCCTAGATAGAGCATCTCACCTTTCAGCAGGATTTGCAAGTTCAGAGTCAGTGCTGAATTAACTCTGGTTTGATGGCTTCTGGTTTTCAGTTCAGCATTACAAAGTTCAGGGTTTCAGCAAATAGACCCTTAGTTTTAAGTGCCTCCATTTCTCATGTGTTTAGTAGGAGTCATAGCATTGCCATTACCTTGTTCAAGCGTTGTGAAGATAAGCAGATTCAGATTTCTGAATTACAGGCTGCTGAACTGCTCAGCTTTGATGACCTCAGAGCCTGAGTGAGATATACTGTGGAAGTCCAGTAATTTGGATTTTACCATTCAAATTGCATCAAGATTGACTTAAAATTACAATTTTTCTTTTTTTTTTCCTATGTTTTCTCTAGAAAGATAAAGGTGGGATGGGTGTGAAGATCGCCTAAAGGATTTTATTTGGTTTCTCCTGGTCATTTTCAAGGCAAAAGACTAATCTGAAGTCAACAAAATTTCAATTTGCATTCTGCTACTTCACCTTAAATGTGTAGAAAGATCTACATGGAGAAATTGCTTCCCCTCCTGCCCTGATGTTCTTTCCATTCTAAGGGCAATGACCCTTCCCTCTCTTTGCTGGCAGTCCAGTTGCTTTCTCACATGTGATAGCACTGCCATGCAATAAGCCTGAAATCACCTAGAGAAAGAGGGAAAAAAAAAACAATCTGTGGCAAAAACTAGGGTTTTCTAAGAATCTCCTTATAAGTTTGTAAGTGACGATCATGTAAAATATCCAGTTTTGTTTTACTGTAATACCTACTGTGAAATTCATTAAAAATTAATAGGGCAAAACTATCAACTAGTGCAGTTGATCACAGACTTCTTTGACTTCAGGAATGAAGGAAATTAATTAATTCCTCAATGAATATGATTATTTAAATTATTAGGAAGAAATTCTGTAACAAGAGTAGCAAGCCATGAATCAATAGTGATAGTTAGCAACCTGCAGGCTTACGACATGAATGCAGTTTTATCTAATCCTTCCCACACTGCCAAAGTGTGAGCACTGTTTTCATTCCACAGACAAGCAAAATGAGGCTGAGAGGGCTGGAGATGCATCCACGGTTGCATGGCCCATCTGTGGCACAGCCAGAGTTTGCATTCAGGACTTCTTGCTGTCAGGAGAGTGGTGTGTTCTCTGCATTACCAGCCATCTTGCTGGCTGCACGTGGCAGGTCTATACAAGTATGTCTATGGTTCAGAAAAAAATAGTTGAGTTTTTTTTTTTACAGCTCCTCTTGACAGCTTCAGGAGATGAGATTCTTAGGGAAGACTCATGCTAATCATTTTGGTGTTCATCATGTTAAATTGTTGTGTCTTTTGTGAAGGTGCTTACAGAAAAGGCTGTGGTTCTTTTCACAGCCTATCCATTTTCGATGCAGAAGGTGATGCAGAGAAAATGATTCCTAAAGACAGCCCATGGCCAGCAGGCAGAGAGATCAAGTCAGAACATAGGATTGTGCCTGCATGCAGCTATATTAATCTTTTACTTTCACATTTTGATAGTCACAGTGGTTCTTCATGGCCATTAAAACCCCCGAGGGTCTTAGGGAGCCATGTTTCCTAGGAAATGGCTGCTACGGACAACAGAAAGCAAAGCTCCCTCCACCTCATGGAAGAAATGAAAGGAAATGTTCATCTTAAGTTTTCTTGCAGAGAACATTATCTGACCCAAATTACCTGTTTTCTGTCTTATCCTGCATCTCGCTAAATTCTACCGACATACACACACCTTTAAATTTGTGAATGTACATTATGCTCAACTATCTGTTTTCACTTTCTTTATCCCAGCTGTTATCAACAGCGATACATTTTCAGAGGAGTCTGCAGAGAAAATAATCCCAGGAAAAGTTGTCCTCTGCTACACCAACGTTGTTTAAAGAAAGTCGTGACTTTTCCACGAACTATCTTGCTGTGCAGCTTTTACTTGTTGGAACTAATTTCACTTTACATTTGTTTTTCCCATTCTTCTGTGGGATACTGAGGTTCAAATGAGTAAGCTCAAAGTTGTGTTTGTCCAGTATGATGCTGTGCTGTGTAACTACATTGTGTTACTCAGAGAGGGGATGTGCAGGAGGACTTCCAGTGTCTGCTTTATTATGTCCCTCTGGATTTATCTGAGAATTTCTGAAACAGATAAGAGTTTGTTGTCATTTGCAAAAAATGTTATGACTCCTTTACTTGGGCCTTGAACAAGGAAAGGAGGCTGTATAAAAGGGAGACAGGTGAAGTGGTTCACAGCGATGAGTATCTGTGTTGTAAGGCTGTGACTTAGATGCATATAGCACTTTTATTCCTGGTGGCACAAGAGCTCTCCAGGGACATGAAATTTCCCTCCCTGTGAAGCACTGCAGTCACTTCTTAAGCCAAGGAGTGTCCGCAATCCCATGGCAAGTGGTGGGTGAAAGAGGCTGTCCTGCCTCCTAACACTGCGATGGCTCAGTGCGCCCGTGGGAAGTGTCTGGGGACCTCCTGGTGCCCAAGCAACGCTGCCAAGGACTCCTTTACAAACCTTGTCTGAAAGCAGAACCAACTCTCTGGTAGGGGACTGGGATGCAGCAGTCACTGCCTTGGACTGAGCCATGTGGACCTATACCACAGATAGACTATGACACCTCTTTCTGGTAAAAGTCTTCTGCTCCAAGAAATGCTAGATTTCGGTAGGGGAAGGATTCTGGTGGGTGTGTGGTAGGACAAGAGGAAAGACTTCAGCATGGGCTAGTGCTTAGATTGACACTTCAGTGCTTCCTTCATGAGAATGCTGTTTACACGATAAGAAAAAGGTCTAGAAATAAAAATCAGTACATTTTCAGTTCTTTGTCAGAACTGGGATTCTTTGACCTATCAGAGGATTTTATTTTTCCTATTTTTTATGTCTTCAGATGTATTTGAAAATTATAGTTCATTTGGTTATTGAGACCTCAGCAATAGAGTGTTGGTTCTCTGTGTATTTATTTACACCTAAGAACTTCTGTGTTAGAATTCTTAGTTCAGAAGTTTGACAGAAGCAAATTCCATTAATAGTTCTAAATATAAGATTAATTGACATAGTTGAATAACTTGCTTGTTCTTACAGAGCATCATAGTCCACAAAAGGTGTTTCAAAAGCCTCTGACCTTTGCTCGTCCCTTTTTAAAGATACATATACCATGGGATCAAAGGTATGAACAAGTATGCTACTGCGAAGTAAATTCAGGTGTGCATATACTGTGTGTCAGCTACTCCTTGGTAAATGCCTGGGTACATGTTCCTACAACAGACTAAGTGTCAGGGAGTGTATGGCTCAGAGGTGGTATGGGTGAAGGACCTTGTGTTTAGTGAACAGAGTTGCAAGGCAGGAGCATGCACCAAGCACTCACCACAGGACAGTGGAAACTCCTGAGAACTACAACCACAGTTTATATTGTCATAGTTTGTCCATTTGCTTTTGAGTCATAATTTCCTAACTGAACACCTCCATTACTAGTAAAGCTCTCCTTCCTTCCTAGGCCAGGTCCTATTAGTATGAAAGCAGTAAAGGCTCACACCCTAACAGCTGGGAAGAGCTCCGTTTCCACATAGGGGAAAGTAGAAGTTCGCATCCATGCCAAGTAAGGAGATAAGCCACAGGGAATTGTGCCACAGGGATTTGTGCGGTAGTCTCCTTGCTCTGTCTTAAGTTCGCCTGCGAAACAGGGAATCTAAAGCAGTGGTTTTGCCAAGGCGTGCCCCTCAAATTGAAGCTCACATAGCAATAGATGTCCCTAGCTGGAGGAACGCTACTGAATCATTAAAGTGCAGGGCTAGAAAAAGACCTCTAGGGATCATGCAGGTTGATGTCTAACCTGACAGATGTCTAAAGGAAACCTTTCACTGGAGAAGTCTTTGTCACCGTGTTTCACTACACTTACAGATTAAAAGACCCTTTTTCTAGTGTTCCTTGCTGTAGCTTAAGCCTATTTTTCCTGGCAGTTCTCACAGTGGACACACATGTGAGCTGATGACCAATTTCACGTGTTTAAGTTCAAACCTCTGTAAATCCAGATCCTTTATCAGTGCACTACTGAGCAGCCAGTTATTCCCTCTTTCAAACTTGTGAATTTTATTTTGCTTCTTTAATTGTAGGCCTTTGCAGTTCTCTTTGATGAATTTTATCGTGTTGATTTCAGATGACCTCCCCTGTTTCTTGGGATCATTTAGAGCTTTGATGCTGTCCTTGAGAGCTTGCAGTTCCTTGCATGCTCATGCCTTTGGCAACTCTGACAAACACAAAGTAGGACTGCATCATGCAAGATGATAATGAAAGTTTTGAGCAGGACAAAGTTTTGAACGGGACAAGACTCAGGACCTTCCATCCGTTCTGATGATGAGATTAGTAGATTGAATGTTCAGCTGTATCGTTTTCCTGTAAAATGCTACTGCTGCTACAGTTATTATTTCTTGTTATAGTCAATTGCTGTTTGCACCTTTGTGCCATACAGATTCCAACAGCCTGATCCTGTTTGCGTTAAGCAATGTGCAGACACTGAATAAAACAATTCTCACAGACTGAAAGAGCTTGAATTTTAAGTAGAAAAAAGGCAATGGACTGATAAAACAAGCTGCGAGGGGAGCACGGTAGGAAATTTTCTGCTTGGAAAATGGTTTCCAAACAACTGCATTGTCAGTAAGTGGAGTGATGTTCAAGCTGAAGTGCTGAATATGCTACCAAACTAATTTTTTCACAGAAAAACTGTATATTTTTTAATTGTCTGAAGATGCTGCTTCTGATGTGTGAAATGAAATACGTTTTCTTAGACTTCATGATTGTCATTATTTTTTAAGCACATGTTCACTGAATTTGTGCTGGTGCTGAAGTTTTATAAATGGCTGCAGTAAGGCAGCTTATGAATTGAATCATTCAATAAAGGGCACTGGAGAATTAATCCTCACCTACCTTATCTTCCATTGGTAAACCTGGTTCTTGTTCTGGAAGGGAAGGCACACTTTACATATGATCTCTGTAGGAGCCATATCATGTTTTCGCTACTGTTTTATGGCACTGCTGAAGAGGGTTTGTTCTTTTGTGCCTGTTTCACATGATTCTATCACGACTGTGTCTGGTGTTTTTTATTTCACTTTCTTAAGGAAATGAGGCTTTTGTGATTGCAACCTGTGTGTGCCAACCACCCCTCATTGATCACCTAGGTACCTGTAAGTCAGCTAATGTGAGGGACTGGCGGCGCTGCTGGAGACATAAGAAAGTACAAATGTTTGGTGAAAGTAGGCAGCAGACAAAGGAGAGAAGAGCATATTATTGCTCTCACTGAGAGAAAAGCATCCATGTGAGCTTAATTAACTCTTAGCAGGCAATGACAGATGACAGCAAGGTGAGGGACACTTCAGCCATGGGAAAAGCTTGAGCCTGACCTGTCACCAGTTAGAGCCTTGAGACCCCAGTGAGATAGTAAAATCCACTGGAATGCAGGATTTGCTTGTTCTCCTGCTTACAGAACAGCTTGTTACCTCTGCCTTACATGTAGTTAGTATTTTAACATTCCACAGCCTTTGTGAAGGCTAGCAGCTGCTAGCTCAGGGCCAGGAAACAGACACCCCTCCAAAGAAGCCTGAACTCTGAGTTAGCAATAGCCATGCATTTGGTTGAAGTGGAGATACCAGAAGTGAAAACAAGTCAAATAAATCAAGGCTTCTGAAAGGATCAGAGACATGAATAAGCAGAAGCAACACCTGCTCCTAAGCAAGAGCTCCACATACTCTGACAAATGATGCTAGCACCTTCCTTCCTCCTGGGGTAGGCTGTCCACCAAAGGGACACAGCCAGAATGGAAGGACTGGCTCATCCTTGGAGAAGGGGGAGACTAAGGAGCAGACCTGAACTCCCAAGTTAAGAAAAGAAGTCAGGGCTCAAAAGTTGCTCCGAGGAGTGACTGCAGTTTAAGGAAGTCACTGAGCACAGGTGTTGGCACAAAACAGAAGACAGTGACCTGTAATCTGGAAAAGCCAGAGTTCTTAGTCTTTTTTTTTTCAAGTTAGATAGCACATCGGAGGCACTTGCCCCACAGAACCATTCTGACATATTTAGAAAAGTTTGTTGTCAGAAAAAGAAGAACGTCCATGCATATTGCCTTTGGCACTGTTGCCTTTGGCCGTTGCTGCTGGAAGGTGAGCAAACTTTTTGAGATGTGTAGGTTTCTGCTGGACCTGGATGGACGGCTCTAAATCAGTTCACACAGGCTACATGACAGACTGTTTTGTCACTACATTGGCAGACCCTTTTTTTTGCCATAAATAGAATAACCTGCCTTGAAGACAGACAAGTACGGATACGGAAAAGACTAGTATGAGAAATGGAAAGCCACATTTATGTGAAAATAACAGTGAGAGGAGAGTGAAATTTTCATATGGAAGAAGTTTTCTGTCCATTTCTGGCATGGTCCACAAGATAATACTCCCCCTTGGCACGGAAAAGTATTGCATTCTCCTTGGAAAAAAAATCAACCTCGGCTGGGTGTGCCAGCTATGGTCTCTGCTGCTCTTGAATAGAAAACATGATGAAATGTTAATAATTGCATATTGTCTTGCTGAAACTTGTTAGATTTTAAAACAGGAAAATAAGCAACGAATGCAAAGATGGTCATGATCATTTCAGTTCTGGAATTTGTTTCGAATATCTAGTTCTCAAGAAGAAAAAACAGCCATACATCTGACAAACAGCTTTTCAGGTGAAAATGTGCCTGCATCATTTTTCTGCTGGTTTGGGAAATACACTTTGTTGGGTTCTGGAAAAATGCACAGCATGAAACTAATCATTTTTGCAGAGTAGCAATATAAAATAAAATCCTGGCCCTGCCTTAAATACTACAAAACGCATGAGCTCCCAGGATCTTAGAAAAGCTGGGTGGCTTGCCTGTCTGTATCGTGGCTGTATAAGGTCCTGGATGTAATGTTGAAAGAGTGTTTGGGATAGATCTGTATGTGGCATAATCAATAACACGTGTTACCACCGTGCTGCTGAGATGCAATCATCCAATATAATGATGTACAGTCAGATTTGGGGGTGCTGCCCCTTGAGTCAGGAGTGTTACTCAGTGTGAATAAGAGTGACAGAATAAGCCCCAGAGTGGGGTCCAGATCATGACTGGTGACAAATGCTACTTGTTACAGAATGGTTGCTGTTTTGCTGGAATGGACCATGTGAAGAGGCAGTGACAGCTTTAGTAAACATGATGCATAGGCTGCGGTTGTTTAAAAGGTCTGCTGGAGAGTTGTTAGGTTTCCTGGCTAAAGACCAGAAAGTAGCTTTAACACCAGGCAAAAAACCCAGTGGCCCAGTTTCTCTTTTTGTCTTCAGATTTCTTGAATGATGCAGCAAATTGCAGGAGGCATTTTATCTTATGCAACTTCATGTCAGGTTACACTGATGAAGCAGCCTGATGTAATTATGCTGGCATATGCTGAAGGTTAGACAAGAGGAAACGCACATTTCTGAATGGCAAGATATTACAGTAGGAATCTTGTTGCCTTTTTTTTTTTTCTG
>Ga0181612_100161_pt1 | contig 14667 bp, 9 predicted proteins | sample HoacroProtozoa21_FD_119630 | JGI IMG/M metagenome (GOLD analysis project Ga0181612, IMG submission 119630) | Hoatzin crop microbial communities from Cojedes, Venezuel. Combined Assembly of Gp0051906, Gp0051904, Gp0051908 | reverse complement strand
TTAAAGAAATGTTCAAAGTACTATTTCTTGACTTTGGAGTTACAGCCAGTGCGATGAAACACACTCTTTTCCCATATATTTAGCTGCCACTGAATGACATTTGATGTGAAAGGTGAGAATAGAAGGAAGACAACACTGTTTCACAACTGCAGGATCCAATTTTAAGCAAGGGAATAACACTTGTGACTAGCTATATATTCACCGGTCTATACAATTTAGTGGTACATTACGTCCCCCGTTGGACCGCAGCACTGTGATTAGAGGAGCAAAAATAGCAAATGCACAGAACTGACAATGATTGATGTAACATGATCAATAAAGAGAAATTCAGCTGTCTGAGGCTTAAACTAGTCTGTCAAACCAGTCAAGTGCTAAGCTGAAGATCTCAGAGGTATTTCTTTAGCTTTTGTAAATTAGGGGCCTGATTTCTTCATGTTTGCTTTAGCTGTACCCGCACGTATCTCCACTGATTTGTTCAGCGGTACATCCGAACATACATCTCATCCCCACCTCTATATTTAAACTCACGCCACGTGCTCTTCAAGCCCCTGTGCCTGGGGCAGAGGGGAGGACCCAGGCTCACACCACTGAGACAGGCTGTGGAGAAGACAGTGGCTCCTCTGCTGCTTGCCTGCGCTGCCAAGCCCTTGCTGCTCCCACAGCCCCGGTGCCAGCGCTGGCGCGATGGCTCCCAGCCTGGTGCCAGCGGGGCAGCGGGGCTGGCAGCCCGGGGCACAGTGGAATAAGCAAGCCGGCAGAAAGCTGTTGGCTGGGGACCAATTTCCAGCCCATTGGAGCTGCAGCAGGAGAAGCTGGGGATGCCTGGCATGGGCAGCAAGCCCATTCAGGCAGGATCAGGGGAGCTTTGCCGGCTACAGGGAGATGAGAGAGGCTCTGGGGCAGCCCAAGGCCAGCCTCCCCCTCCACGGGGTGTTTGCCCACTGTCTCCCGGGTTTGCAGCTTGTGCAGGTGAAGGCACAGAACCTAAGTGTGCTTCTGGTGCTGGATGAGGCTCTGGATTTGGAGTGACCTGCATTGTAACCACCAGCAGAACGATCCCCGAGTGCTTTGTCCTAGCTGAGGTTTATAATTACCGAGGCTGGGCCCCAGCAAGCCGCTAGCTGCTTTCCAAAGAGCGTTTTCTCTGTGGGGAGGACATCCCCATCTGCCTTGCCACCAGCTTTTCCTCCGAGGTCTGCTAAAGAGCATTTCCAAGGCTCCCTCACAGGAACGTTTCACATCCAGCGAAACTGCGGCATGCGAGGAGCGTTCCGGGGCAGGGAGAGACGGAGCTGATGTGTCCAGAAAGGGACTTGGGAATGTGTCTGGGAGGTGAAACCACAGCTGAGAGCAGGGAGGAGAGCAACTATACCGAAAGGAGTATTATTAGAGGGAAGGAATATGCCAAGCCTGGCAGTTTGAAGCCGTGAGAGACCAGCATGCTGGTCTGTAAAGCTCTGTACTGGCGGTAAGCATCTCTTTGCAGAGTGTAGATATCAACCTACTGGAAGTGGCCTAAAGGGAGATTCTGCCTTGATAGGAAATTACTCTCAGGTTAGTCTTGATTAATTTAAAAACAACTACAAATACAGGCTGCAGGGCTTATCACGTACTTTTTCTCGCTGTGACACTGAGTGGGAAGCATCAACAGGTCCTATTTGCCTGCTCTAGGAGTCTGTGCGATAGCTCCGATGGCTGTCCCCTATTAGCTGTGTCTTCTCGGTTGCGTTAGTCGGCTGAAGCACGATAGGAGTTTCTCCATCTAAATTGGGGAGGAGGACAAAAAATACTTTAAGAATGCTTCACTCACTACCAAAGTCAGATTCCTTGTTAGCAGCACAACATTTCATCTGCTGTTCTGGCTATGGCTTAAGCCACGTGCGTACTGGAGAGGCAGCAATGCCCACACCGCGTCTACAAATGCTCTTACTCCTTGTCCATGTGTAACGGCAGATTTCTGGGTGACTGTTGCTGTTATTATTAAACTGGACATTAGCTGTACCTGGTGCTTTGCATAGATTGCAGGATAAGGGTCCCTGCCTGTTCCAGTTGCCAGGGCTTGTTCCTGCAGATGTCTGAATATAATGAGAGCTGTTGTGAGTCAGCAAGCACTAACCTTGACAGCACTTGCGAGAACGGACCAGAAATGAGTCTTGAAGCAGGCAAAGCTAACAGTAAAGAAAGAGGAGAGTTAAAAGGGAAAAAAATGCGTGAGCGGTAATATGCCTGAGAGGGAAGAAGTCACATATATCCTGAAAGCTAGTTAAATTAAAAAATAAATTAAAATGTTAAATTGTGTTTTGAAGTCTTATGTAATATATATACAACGGGATTTTGAGGATGACTGTTTTAATGAGTTTGGAACTGCCAAAACCTCATATTATCACTATATAAATCCTTACTGCTTTGCACTTTCTCATTCCATGCAGTTATGTGTTTGGTTTCCCAATACATCTGTAAACAGTGCTTGTTGTGGAGTGGAGAAGTCCTTACAGAGTTGCCTGATGGCTGTTGTGTTCCCTCTGATAATGAACAAGGTTTGGCTGCCCTTCTCCTGGGCCTCTTTCCAACCCACTGCTTTTGGAGGGGAGGAGGGGATTCAGGACTCAGAGACAGACTTTTAAAGGTTAATCCATCTCAGTGAAATGTTTTCATACGAAAAATTTTGGACTATCTATATCTTGATACTAGTACAGCCTTCACAGCAATTGAACATAAATGATGACCTTTTTTTGCCAAATGACCAAATGTTCAGAAAAAAACCCTCATCTGATACTTCCCACTGTTTACATGACAGTTGATGGGATGAATCATGGGCAAAAGACGTAATGTACAGGAGTAACTTAACCCAGAGCAGGAATCTAATTGCACGCCATACGGCTTCCCCTCGGTGGGGGTAGAACAACTTTGACTCTGTCAAGGTGAAAGGCAAGAATGATTAAATGCCAAGCAACTTCTCTGTATGGGCAATTCCATATTTAGACACAAGGTCAAAGACAGACATGTTTCATAACTTCTAAAAGTATATGAGTAATGAAGGTTTAGAACTCAGCTTGGGCTCCGATTAGTTTGGCACTTCCAATCCATTTTTAAGTTGCTGTGTATTTTCTCGATTTCTGAGCCGCGCTCCCTGCCACCCTCTGCTGCCTCCGAGTTGTTCATTTTCCGGAAGATCATTGGTGGAGGGCAGAGACTAGCAGTTCATTTTGTGGTGATACCCAGATGTGCAACAAGAGAGTAGGGCCCACTGCAAATCTGTCGCATTCCTTCCAGCTGATCTGCAGACAGTTCTGAACTGACACCTTCACCAAGCATTTTGCTGCCTGCGCCCTTCTAAGATTTATGGTGGTTTTTATCAGAGCAGGGACCCATGGTATAATAAACTGTACAAATATAGCCTGCTAATGGAGAGCTGCAGAATGGAGGTGCGGCAGAATTCACAGTTTAAACTGCTTTCTATAGATAGCTCTTGCTCACTGTTCGCCTACATTGGTATCATATGGAGTGCGGAGGAGACAATGAAGTGCTAAAAACTTATTGCTTCTGAGTTGGGAAAGTATTTTGTTATTCAGGTTCTTTTTTTCTTTTTCTTCCTTTTTTTTTTTTTCTTTTACAGATTCCATTTTCTGCAAAATGAAAGTTGGTTTAGAATGCCTTGCTTTGTTCTTACGATAATAACCAAAAAGGAGAGGCGAACAACACTGCCAAACTGCTTGAGCACATCATTACAGCCTGAGGTACCAAGGCAATCCAAATTCCAGTGGCACATCCTCTGGGAACACAAGAGTCGACAAAAGGTTTGCCATTGACTTCAGTGGAAGCAAAATCTGGCCACCTGCCCTGTGTGTGCAAGTGAAGGCGATGAACTGTTGCACGTGTCCGTGCTGCAGACGAGTGAGTGATACTTCCCTCTGCCAGTGCATTTTTGCAGGTCACCCATAACATCAGGGCACAATACCACAGATTACTTTACACTTTTAAAATGTCATGTTTGATCTGAAAACCTAAAAAATGCCATGTCTAAAATGTAATAATCCAAATGTAATACTTATTTTGGAAAGTGATCATCCGTTGCGTGTTAGGCCACAGTCCTCTGTGGTACGGATTAATAGACATGAGAAGAAATCACTGTAACCTAAGCATGGGCCAGGGCTTGCAGATCCCTAAGTTCCTTTAGTTCTGATGGTCATGCTAGCCATGGAAGTACATGCTGTGAAATGAATCTCTCACGGGAGACATTCAACTAGCTGAGCACTACGATTAGTCAAACATATTTGAATAAATCTTCTAGAGGAATATGCCATTTCAATGGAATTGAAGCCTTTGACAGGATTGTGTTGATTTCAGTGACAACTTTTATTTTGTATTTCAGGGAATGGATCACTGAAGTTTTTGCCTCACATCTCTTTTTCTCATTAATAATTATGTTTTATGGTATGCTAATTTGAAGAATGAAATCAACTGTGTGACACCTTAATTTTGTTAAGGAGAAATGTGAGGGACTCTGAAAATTATTACTGTTGTGCCAATTCAAAGGATCCAAAAGATGAAGTCTAAATCTTGACTCCACAACACACATCTTGCTCCTTTTGCACAGTACAGCTGGTTCCAAGCAGCTCCCACTGAGTGCAACAACATCTGACAGAGGCTCACTCTCAGGTTTTTAGCATTGAGAATGGTGATATTTTATCGATGTTGCATTCCTCAGAAAAGCAATGACTGACTACAAAATATTTGGATAAATTAAAGTATGGCCTTAGCTTGAGAATCTACATTTTGACCTTAGCAAAAAAGCTCTGGCTAGCAATAATATAGATACTGGGGACAGCAGGAAGCAAATAAATTAACTACCAGCTAGAATGCTCAGTCTGTGGGCAGAGAGCATGCAAAGAATTTGGATCCTAATAGGATTTCCTCTTCCAAAACGAAATCTGCTGCAGGAGTGATTACAGCTTGTTTCTGAACTACCTACAGGAGCATTTCTATTATTTACATAAAAGTAGGCATGAGTATTCATTTCTGTGGCCCAACATTTGAAAATATCTGGTGGAAAAGCCCAGTCTTTGCCATTCTAAGTCATCTGCATCTTTTTGGCCAACATCCCTAAAATTTGGGGGGAGGAAGGGGGAGTGAGGGAGGGAGGAAGTGCAGTTTGAGCTGCTTAACATTACTTTTTCTAAATGCGGTGTCTATTTTCCTTTCAGCTGTAGAAAAGATGCTCACGTTATCCTCTGTCATGAAGTTTTTACTTTTATTCCTGATATGATGCTCTCTTTTAATCTAATTTTAAAATACAGATAATTCTGCTCTACTGAGGCAAGCTGGTTTTGATCGGTAGGAAAATGCAGCAAGACTGAAGAGAAGGGTAGGGAAGGCACAAATATCTAGTTTTCTTCAGGCCCCACTTGTGTACTAAATATTGTCTTTAAAATACTTAAAACACATAATTCTGCCTACTGTTAATTTTTCAGACTGGTACTTTGCTAAACATTTAAAATTATTTTTAAAAATTGATATCTCATTGAGACTTGGTGGGAGTAAAGGGATGGGAAGGTGGGCTAAAATTACTGAATACCACTAAATACCACCTGTGCTGGAAGAAGGGAGAATTTTTTTTTCTGCCACTGGGGAATTTTGTGCTGGATTTTGAGAGAGAGAAAAATACCTGCCAAATTACAAAAAAGGCAGAATTAACAAGTTCTTATCCTTAAAGTTCCATCTTCATATTTCATACTTGGCTTTGGTGCCATAGACCCATACATATGAAGACCCATTTTAGATTTGCACCTTTCAGGTACCTAATGTCATAGACTATACAACATTTATTTCAAATAAGGCATTGTGGTTATAAAGTTTTCACTGATAGCTTTTGTGCTTTTCACTAATAGTCTTTGTTGCCTTTGCGGAGACTGATTAACTATGATCAGTTTTTAGGCTGACTGTATTTACCTTGATATGCCTCTAGGCAAAACCAATTTAAAAACACGACCATATGTTGGCATATCAGTTATATAAATAGCATTTCTTTCAACTACTACAAGTGTTTTGTTACATATTTATGGAAGGGTGAATTTGTGTGAAAAGTTGGAGGGGGGGAAATTCTTCTTGCTAAGGGAATGTGACATTTGCAATCTGGCAGTGCTAATTTAAGCACAATGAATGTAAGAATATAACAGCGTAAGACCTTCATAACAATGGAAGAGAAAGAGAGTGAGCTGACTGCTTAGGTCCTTCCTCATAAAAAGGCATAATCCTAATTGTAGTTTATATAAATTTGCAACTGAAAAACGGCCTAGGTCTTCCCCTGAAAGCTTGGCCTCTTATTGCTGGAGTGAGGATCATCGCCTCTCAGCCTGTCCTGCAAGTGTCCAAATCTAAGCAGCTGGAGATATTTCTGCTTCCCCTGAAGGTGAAGGCAAAACTCTGCCCCACTTCAGCAGGCTAGGACAGAGCCCTTTGTTCGAAATATGTAACCCACCCTAGTGCCAAATTAGGAAACCACCACCATCACCCTTTGCTATAGCCAAAACCTGAGCGTGCAGCTGGGGGATGCAGCAAAGCTGAGAAAAGAGGGTGACATGCTGTGCAGAGGGTCTCTCTGCCCTGGCCCATCTTCCTGACTGAGCACTCTTGCTCCATTCTTCAAGGCAGCATTAGCACTTGGCCTGCCCCACCATGAAGCACGGCAGGGAGTTAAATGGGCCGGGAACTGCACACATTTTTCAGAGGATTAGCTTTCACCTGGATCACTTCCAAGATCTGGCTCCCGGTAAGGCAGCACAATTGCTACTGCCAGCGCAGAAGAGAGCGAGCAGCTTGGGGGCTGGATGGGAGAGGGGCAGGACCATGGCAGCTTCCAAGAAAACTCTCTTAGGTTACTGCACAACCTCACCATTGGAAACTTTGCATCTTTTCTTGAAGCCTTTTCTTGAACGGGTACAGTTGGCCCATCACAGTCAGTGATAAATTTTACAGAAATAAAACCTGAGTGATGGCTTATTCAGGCAGATCAGATGTGGCAAGCACCAGTTCAGGCAAAGCCTAATCTATAAGTACAGGATCTAAGATATGAAGCAACGTGGGCATTGGGGCTACAGGATGAATGTTGTCTCTTAAGATCAGCTCAGGGACTTCTAATGTTTAAGTGTCTCGTAAGAGATACAGGAGATATTTATTTGTTAGTGCCGTAAGTTTAGTTTTTCATAAACCCACAACTTGGGAAGTTCATCAGGTCATGGTGTTAGCTGGAGTGAATTGGCATGTCTCCACTGGTGTCTGGAAGCAGCCTCAGCACCGTGAGCAGAACATCTGGCCTACAGGCTTTAAAGCTTGTTTTGAACAGCTTTGCCACACAGTAAGACCCTATAATACACACCTCTTTCCATGTCATTCTTAATTTGCTCTTCCAGATCTTCTGGAGACACACAAAACTCCTGCTCTTCCCCTTCGGGTGCTTTGGACTTGCACTTCCCACAGCAGCAGTTGAAGCAGCAGCAGAGGCAGCAGCAGAGGTAGCAGCCCGTCAGCAGGCCACAGACTGCAAACAGGCCCTGGGTGAAACACAGCAGGAGGAAAACCCCATGAGCAACGACCTTCCTGAGACTCGTGGCAGCTTCTGATAGCTGAAGGCAGATCGTCGAAGGAACTCAGGTTCCCAAGTGCTTGGCACTCAGAGGAGTCCAGCTGCTGGGCAAGTGCCTGAACAAGGGCCAGATCTCCCCAAGTCCTCCTCACCCACTGACACCTACTTGCCACTCAGGACCACGTCCACAAGCAAGACACCAACCAACAGGCCCCCACACGCTCAACTTCTGAAAGTCTGTCTCCAGCTCATGGCCCTCAGAAAAAACTTCCAGGTGGTTTGCAAAACTCCACCCACCCTAAAATGACTCATTTCCATCTTAAAAATGACTCATTTGCCCAAGATCATTTTTGCAAACACTTATTTACTGGCAGGTTCCTGTCAATAACAAAGCCGAGAGAAAAAGCAGCAAAGACCCAGATGCATCCCACATAACTTTAGGCGCTGAACTGAGGCACCCACATGTGGACTGTGGCCCCCGTGGCTCCCCACGTAGTCAGTGGTAAGCTGAAAGCCCTTCCCGAGGGTGATTCAGCCCTGGGAGGACTGGCATTGCCTGTTGAGGTTGTCTCTTTCTCTCCCCATTAGCCTGTGCAGGAGCACACAGGTGACAGCTGCTGAATTAAAATCCTCAGGCTGTGGTTCTTGGTCTGGTGACTCAGGCGGCAAGAAGTTCCCACCCGCATCGCCCTCTGCTCACTCCTGTCCCTGTGGCACGAAGCGTGGAGGCTCCAGCAGAGCCAGCACAGCTGCCTGGGGCCGAGACCAGGGATCTCAGCCGGATTCAACAGCCAGAAAACTCCAAAGGAAGAAAAGCTCTGTAAATTAGAGTAACTCAGTAACAGTAAAGGAAAGCCAGTGACGATCCTGAAAGGGGAATCAAGGCTGGTATGTGGAATGTGTATGTAAAGCCAGCACAGTTTTGCAGTAACCGGCTATGTATAAGTTAACTTGAAGGTACCGCCAGGCTTTAGTGTTATAGTTATACAGTCTGCCCTTTACTAACTATTTGTTACCTTTTAAGAAAACGTGCCACTGAGGCAGAAAGCAAGCACAACATCAGGATATTGTCAAGCTTTGACAATGAAGTCATGTAAATAACACTCAGTTATGTATCCATGTCTTAGGCAATGTTAGTGGGGGCTGACTGGAGCATCTTTGAAGGTCGTAGGACTATTTACATGCCTAATATTAATATAGGGATGTATCAAGAGTGAACAAGGTGGTTTTAAATGAAAAGAAGGACTCTGACATTTTCTTTTAAAATTTTTTCCTTCCAATGGACACCCAAAACTGTTCTAAATGCCGTAACCCCTAAAGTGAGTTATTGGACTGTTTATCATTTATGCCATAATGGAGAACAAATCACCACAACGGACAGAACAAAAAAAGTACAGAATAAAAGTGTATAGAGAGAAAAAAATACTTAATTCATCCACGATATCATAACATTCCAATATTTCTTGTGCTTATGTGATCATAGTTGGTAAATCAAGAATCAGTTTGTTGATGTGATCAATGAATTGTCTTCATGGTAGAGGGAGAATTGCTTTTTGATAAGACAGTTAAACGAACAATGCCTATGCTTGCCAGTCGAGAAGCAGTTAAAGTTCCCATTACCCATGGCACTATGTTCCCAGTTTAATATGCCTGCTAAGAAGGCTGGTACTCTGAAAAAAAAGTAATTTTCACTTTGCATTTCTCCTTTCTTTTGAGTTTCCTTACTCCTAATGATACACCTCCTCACAACTGTCAGATTTTCTGAGTATGAGTGTGATAGGGAAGAAGATTTATCAGGAATGTTCATAGCTGAAGAGATAATGAGCGAAAGCTGTGGTCACTACGGTCTTCTACCAGAATGGAGCAAATTAGGGGTCCAGAGGTCATCTGCAGATGGTGCCTCAGACTCAAATTGTATTATGATGGCCAATATAAAAATCTGAAACTGACCCAGCATTCACGCATGAGTTAAAAAGAGATGAGGAATAGTGAGCTCAGCTTGCAAAAAACACTTGGTGGCCTGGTTATGTTTTGGAGGTGACAAGATTTTGGGTTAGGGGAGGGATATAAAGACCACCTGTGACAATGCTGAAATGAGTCTATATGCATATCTTGGATGTTTTTTTTTCACAGAATTCTTAAAAACCAGGAAGCAGTGATTACTTTTGCTGGGATATTCCACATATCTCGTCTCACATCTGGGATACAGCTTCCTTGCAACAATCCATACATTCCTCCTTTAGCTGTTAGGGACTTGCTAGCTTCCTCTGCACTCTCCAGTGGTCTCCTTATGACTCAAAGCCACAATGGTTATTTCTGTTCCTGATTTTTTAACCACAAAGGATTTTACACTTCATAAAACCTCCATTAAAAATCGGTAAGCAGAAGAGGAAAAAAAAGCTAAAAAACCAGCAAACAGTGAAGAAAACCTTGTTTAGCAAGACTGTTAAAGGAGTCAATACTGCTGGACTCTCAGCTCTAAGGCAGTGTTTGCCAGCACCTGAACTGTGACAAAGAGGCAGAAGGCGAGTGTGGACAGCAAAGAAGAGAGGGAAAGATCCAGCAGCAGAAGACAGCGGCTGTGGTGGGGAGTCCAGCCTGCAGCAGGAGTCAGCTACAGCTTGCTTTCCAAGGGTCCAACTGCACCTTTGCGCATTCATTAGTTTCATTCACTGCTCTGCATCTGAGCAGCCTCCGTCTCGTCCTGACTGAGCAGACAAATTATGGCTTCTCAGACCCACAAACTGCCCAAGCGACTTCCTAGTTTGAAAGGGGACGGCGGGGCAGTGAAGCACTGGCCTGATCTGTGCCATGTTCCACAGTTCTCAGATCAAAGCTGACATGGTGTGACTGCCTCACATTGGGCAGATCATTTTCCTGTGTATTCCAGCAGAGTCCTTGCTTTCTTGTGCTTCTGTTGCTGGAAATACGTGGGGACAGCACGGATTTTGCACATTTGTAATTCTGTTGGTTTGTTACATTTCTGTAACATTTCAATATTTGCTGAAACACTGGAACCTGACATATGCAAACATCAGAGGATACCAGTGACATAGAAGAACACATGAACACAACTCCTTTATGACTAGAACAGCCCATGATGTGATTTTCCTTGAGTGATATGCCAGTTTTTGATGTATCATTCTCTTTCTTTCCTACTCTCTTCCTCCACTGCACCCTTCTCACCTTTTTTTCCACTTCTTTTCTCTCACCCCCTCACTAGGGCACATATATGATACCACAATCACAGAGTGTTATATATTATTATTGCTTACTTATGCTGTGTGCTATATATAGCAAAGAACACAGCTAAACTTGTACTGTAATAACTTATTAACTGGTTGTCACATAAGTGGGACTTCTCATTTTTGAACAATGAGTCATTTTTATTTAGTCATTACTGAAAAGAAAGTCAAAATTAACCTGGAGCACTAGATTCAAATCTAGTAATTAATGTCTGAAAATGTTACAAAACATGCACTCTGTTTAACTATTTACCAAGTTAAAAAGAAAACATTCTATATTAACATAATTCTGAGCTGATGTTACATTCTGTCGCTGTCAATTTTCCAGATAATGTTGATGTTTAATTAAGCTTTTAGCAGCATTTTAGATTCACATCCTACTATTTGTTAAGCATGTAGAGAGATCATGTTTTTCAGGGGGTTCCTTGTGTATGTAATTGTCTGTGTGAATTGTAACACTTGATTTTCAACAGAAAATAACAGCTTACCTTTGCCCACCAGCTTGAGAGCATGAAATAGGTGTTAACATTTTCCTCACCAAACTGTTCAGCCACATAGAGCCCTAATGATCCATACTTGTCATATATGTTTCGCTTGGACAGATCAGTCAGTGTCGCATAAGCGTTGTTGATTTCTTTAAATTTTTCTGCAGTCTCTGGATTGTCTGGATTCTTGTCGGGATGATATTTCAGAGCCAGTTTTCTGAAACATGGAAAAAAAAAACACAGAAGGAAAATAAATCATCTGTATGTGTGCATGTATACAGACACTTACAAAACATGACAAAATATTTCAGTTGAGATATAAGCATTCCGAACAGCGTGTCCAGCCTTTTGTCCAGCTCTGATGTATTCACTGGAAGAAAAGGGACACAAAGTGACTGAAAAGTTAAAGTTTTGGTAAAAGAGGTGTTCCTATTACACTGAGCATGAACATTGTGTATTGATACCTAGTCAGCTACCATGTTAAAGGGGACAATGATATACTCTGAAAGCACAGATTGCAGCATGTTAATAAATCACACACATTTGTTGCATTATGATTGCCAACTGATTTGCATCATTTCACAGGTTTCAACAAAGATAAAGATTTTTTAAAGGTTGTTTAAAAACATGATGATCACACTGCTTTTCCCATCAATATTATCTTCTTTATAGCAAAGGAAATGCCGTATTTGACTGCCTATCAATAGTAGCTGTATTAAAATCTTGTAAGCAGTGTCTGTGTTTGCAGAAGCCCAGACAGCGATGATGGAAAACACAGTTAGGAGTTGCAATAGAAAGGAAGCATCTTTCTGAAGCACTGGGTGGAAAAGCATAGTGAGTTGGCCCCAGTTTCAAGTGCCTGTCTTTGGGCCTAATTCCGCATTGCCACACTTCTGAGACAGTTCTTAAAGCAGTGGAGGCTGATTGTCAACTGTTTTGGGCTGTTTAGGCTGGTGGGAAGCCTTTGCTGGGACCGGGCTCAGCACTGCCTTTTTCCCCTGACTGTATGCAGCACTATGGCATCCAAGGACAGGTATAGCTTGAAAGGAACGATGGGGGACTGCTGGCTCATGGACAGGGATGGGGAAGGACAGCGTAGAGAAGAAACGGTTTGCTTCCGACCATTTTGGAGCACTGGCAGTGTGAGTTCACACATACCTGCAAAACAAGCATAGACAGCAGTGTATCTCTTAAAAAAATCTCTCCTCCCTTTGAAGAACTGGCAATAAGATTTTTCCAGGACATTTATTTAATGACTAGTGCTGACCTCTAGTGGCATCAAAAGTGATTTAGTGGTGTTTTAAATTCCGTGGTCCTCACCTCAGTCAAGCTATGTTGCATTTTCTAAACATTCTCTGTTTCAGGAGCTAGCCATGACTATCAAGCCAAAAAATATTATTTGTGGTGTGAAGGCAGTGTGTCCACACTTCACCTAACAAATTCATCCGCAGAGTAGGGTCTTGCTTGACTTTCCACTGAAGTCCCAGAACAGGTCATTCCTCCAGTAAAAATGTAACTGCTCTGCTCCTGACAGCAGTCCCTGCCTTGGAGACATTCTGCCATTATCAAGACTGATATGAGCCTGGGAACAGCCTCTGACAATGACCTCTTCAGTTCTGTACTCTGAACCCAGCTCATCTTCTCGTAGATAATAACTAAATCGTTAAACATGTCTCTAACAGCATGAAGGGGTTCCTGTTCAGTCGTATTTAATATAATGTGCCTGTGACACCTTAAACACAAATTTTCAGTCATATTTAACATGTGGTACCTTAAACATAATAAAAGATGAAATAGAAAAACAAGCTAAGTCTTGCACGACTAATGACATTATGTGCCATCCAAGTATTTAAGTAGCTTATGCAATCTATCCTTTTTCTTAACTGAAAATGAATCCCAGCAATTAGAATAAAAAAATGGGAGAGGTAAGACTTTCAAAACCTATATGTGGTTGCAGGCATTGGACAATCAATCTCCAGCCTTTCTTTCTTTTCCCACAGATTCAAAGACATCTTCTGCCCTCTCCATATCCCAAACAATCTCAAAAGAAATTGAATAAAACGTAGTTTCAAAAAGGTGAAAACCATTAGCTGCACACTCACTTTACTTAGTCTTGTTTTAGAATACAAACAGAACTAATTTCAACATAATACTGTTAACATAAGATGAGATATGTTCTTATTTTGATTTGGGGAAAAATATTGTCACTAAAAACAACATTAACAAAACAACTCCTTGCACACTAAGATGACATATAATAATCAGTGATGATTTCGTAACGAGAAGGAGATCTACATACTGGAAGTGCAATACATATGAGTGAGAAAAAGGACACGGTTAGGTCACACCCAAAACACAATAAAAGTAAAGACAAGAACTACGAGATGTAACATGAATTACCAGCTACATAGAAGCTTCCCTGTGTGTCCCTGGAAAAGCGGCATTCCTAGTTATGTGATAATCATGATTTATTATGAGTAGAGAAAAAGGAAGAGGCCAAAAAATGGAGAGAGTGAAATGAACAGAGGAGTTCACTGGCTACTTCCCATACCAAACACAGATTTATGTCCATTCCGATTTTTCAGGTGATGAATGGCCAATTTCTTCACCACCTAGGGACCACTGACATTGCAGTCCTTCACAGCAGCAAGCAATGTGACATGTTTGGGAGAGAAAAGTGATGAGAAACAGAGAAACAGCTACCCCATAAGATGTATAGGGCAGTCAAAGATATGAATTCAGAGAAATACGTTCAGCACCTCTATCAGTGGGAGGCTTAGGATGACAGGTGAGACCAGGATAGACTCTGCTGCAGGGTTGGACCTGATGAAGGTACATCCGGGTGCAGGACGGAACATTTTGGAAGCAGGAAAGTATATTGTATATGGTGAGATGTGGCTGGATCTGGAGTATGAAGGGTATCAGACACAGCCATGCCATAAATTAAATAATTCAGCTGAGAGAGCAGAGGAATGAAAGCACACTTGCACGGACAAAGATCAAATAAAGCAACCTCAGAACAAGGACACCAGGAGGTTTGGGAGCATGCATATATGCCCTGTGAAAAGAGGCCAGTGAGGTTCTAGGACTCCACTGCGGTGTCGCAGGACTCCTGTCACTCCTCAAGCTCAGGAGTGCATATGGCGATGTCCAGCTAAAGACAACCTTGATGCAGATTCTGAAGTGAAGATGGATATTCAGGCTTGAGCACGGTGTTGTGAGGTAGGAGGTGAGGTTGTTTGAAGGAGGGTGCTGGAACAGAGGCATCAGGCTGCACTGCGCTGTGGCTGGGAAAGCGTTGGATAAGTGTGTGATGGGCAAGCAAGTGTTGAAGGCTCCATGATTCCTTCGATAG
>Ga0181612_148344_pt1 | contig 14668 bp, 8 predicted proteins | sample HoacroProtozoa21_FD_119630 | JGI IMG/M metagenome (GOLD analysis project Ga0181612, IMG submission 119630) | Hoatzin crop microbial communities from Cojedes, Venezuel. Combined Assembly of Gp0051906, Gp0051904, Gp0051908 | reverse complement strand
TTAAAATACGCATTAACCCTCTAACTGGCATGGTACACTTTGGGGCTGTCTCATTTCTTTCACATGAAGAGGAAATGACCCAGGTGAAGCATCTCTGCTGGCGTGTTTCACTCCGGACGTCAGCCAACAGGTAACCTTCCCCACGCCTGCCAGCGGCGAGGCTGCTCGACCGCTCCTCGCTCGCTGGAGCTGGGTTCTGCTTTCCTCCCTGGAGGGAGAAAAAATCCTCAGGGGAAGCTGTCATTTCCTCTCAGCGATCATCAAGCAGCAAAATTTGCTCATTGCCCGTTCGAAGGTGCATAACACTTCACTGAGATCTGAACTTCTGCCCAGGCCAAAAACCGGTGCAGCATTCGCTCAGCGCTTAATGACTGCCATTTTGAAACAAGTTGACTGCTGTCAGGAGACACAGGGGAGGGGAGAAAAGGCTTTTCCTAGTGGTTAAGCCTGAGAAATGTTAGCTGTGAAGCGAGAGATCGTTTTTTTTTTAATTTTTTTTTTAATTTTGTAAAATTTCTTAGCTCTTTTAAACACAGTGAATCTACCACCTGGTGCAGGAAGAGGTAACGTGACTGAGCACATGTTCTTAAAGTAAGACTAGGGAAAGATTATGTCCTCCAGTAAGGAAAAAAAAGGGGTTGCAAGGTTTGCTGGATATTGCTTCTTTATTTCTCAAGGAGTAGAGGACTGGTGCTGGGTTATCAGTTTTTCTGTACTATACGTTCTGAACCATCTTCTGTATTTCACAAAACATTATTTTACAGAGACACAATCAACAACTCTAAAAACAGAAATGTTTTGGAAAAAGCAAAAAAAAGTTTGAGAGGTTTTTTTTGAGTTGGCATCATATCCAGAACACACGTATTAAACATTATCATATATTATAAAAAGAATGATCCTAAAACTTCACAGAAAATAAAATGCTATCACTGCAAATTTCACTAGTATTAAAATATCTTCCTCCCAGTTCCTGAAAACTCACAAACAGGAAAGCTTCTGAACTTATACTTTTGTCAAAGTTCTCAGATTTGAGGCCCATTGTTTTAACAACTAATTTCCGTGTCATTATGGAAACATATTTTTCCCAATATCTTTGCGTTTTTTATAATTTCATTTTTTTATAATTTAATGTTTTAGCTTCTTCAGCAGTCAGCAAAATATAATTTGCATTATGCCTCTTCCCTCAAATTCCTGAAAGCTAACCTTTTCCTTTTAAAAAAATCAATTTATATGTAAATTATCACATATCTTTCTATAGCCTTAAATATTTCTCCATACAAATCTTTTCAGCACAGATCCTCAGTGTACCTGAACCCACTCAGCATGCATTGTTTTTGATAGTTTCAGTTTTCTTCCTTTCACGAATTGCAAGACTTCCTGAGTGAGGGAAACCAGTAAAGTTACCAAGGCAAAATATATCTCAACTTTTTCTCTTTAGTGTAAATACTGCTGAAGTGAATGTACATAAAGAAGTGAAATGGACACTAAGCCCTCCTAGCCATTGACACCAGAATCCTATGAAGTAGGCAGTACAAAGGGATCCCCAGTTGCACATCATATCCCATATCAAATGCTGAATGACAGTCAAACTTGCGAGCACAACATCTAACCAAGTTACCCTGAAACAAGCCCCGGTGGCAGTGTATTCGGAGATGCTTTCTTCTTTTACTATGAGTAAAAGTGTGGATTGCTTTGATCGCAACTGTTTAGACTTTGGTTTCTAAGGATTTGAAAACTTGCAGGGGCAGAATGCTGAGTTATGGTACATCACTAAAAGTCCACTTCAAGATAAGATGTAAGGGTAGAATGGTAGGTTTTCTTAAAAATACAACCTGTAGTAAGAGTACAACGTTTACAAAAATAAAAAATAACAAAGTACAAGAAATGTAATAATATACATTTTCTTTAGTTCTGCTACACTTCAAGAAGTTCTTGACACTCACTAATTTTCATTCCACATGTTTTGTTATCCCATCTTTCACAGAATTCTTGAAGCGTAAATGTGATGCTCCTATTGTTCTGTTGTAGACAGTGCCACTCATAGACAATCTCTGCTTCTATCAGGAATAATTTCATTTTTTCTGTTCCTATTTATCTGACTCTATTTTAAGAATGCATGACTGTAGCTGAACCACATAGTATCTCAGATTATCTACTCACTACTGTAATTCCGGACATGAATTATACGTCACAGCTACTGTGCTAGCTCTAGCTCTTCTGTCATCTGCCAATCTTGTGGGTACCCTAAGGCACCTCACATGACCATAAATGGTCAAGAAGGGCAACTGAATCAAGACCCAAGTCTCTCTTGATTAAAATGGGGCACTGTCAAAAGAACTTACTGAAACTGTCTGAAATATTGCTCTAGTCTAGGGAAGGTCCTTTCTGTCTCATGTAAAGACTGTGCTATAGCTCAAGCAGCAGATGATGGTCAGAGGTGTGATGTCCATTAAGACCCTGAAGTGGTCCTTAGTATTTGTATAATATTAATATAATGTAATCCATTAAGCCAAATTAATCCCTTCCGTCAGTTATGTCTTAATTATCTGAAACATCTCTGTAAACCTGTCCTGCAAGTCAAATGAAATACAAATCTATCATCATTGCATGAAAAAAAAAAATCAGTGAAGATGTGTACTGTAACATGTATTTTTGAATTGTGTTCCTTTCTTTTCCTTTCCCAAAGGCAGCCCAATCTCTGTTTCCCTTAGTCACGATGAGCAAAAGACATGGACAGCAGTACCATTAATGTCAAAGGGCTTTTGTAGTGAATAAGGCATTATTTTAAAGTGCTCTGTGGCGCTCCTTTAGTAAGGACACTGTAGTAGTTATTAATAAAAAATCAACATATATTCTATGTATTTCTTATCTGAGGATTTCCTACTTGGAAATTGACCTTATTCGCATTGATCTGAAGATGATCTCCATTTTGATATAGGCCTCCAAACTGCATTAGCCCCAGGTCTCTTCTCTCCTTTCAGACACATTTACAGAAGGTCTGGACCAGCAGTGATCATACCGTACTAATTACGAACCCTTGATGCTGGTGGAGTAGCAAGTTACCTGAAATTTGTACAAGCTGAGTGGTCGGGACCTGAGACAAACCCCCCTTCACACAGACCCCACCGTACATTCTTTGCCTCAGGAGTGTGCCAGGTGACAAGAGCCTCAGAGGAGGAGGAATCTCTCTTGGCTTCTAGTGGAGAGCAGGGAGGTCAATGAAAAATTGCCTAGTATGCAGTCATTTTGTATGCCCCCTTTACAGAGTTAGAAAACCACATTTGTTAAAAGGACATGAGACATATATTGTTGCTTTTGTCTTGTGAAAAGATGACTACTACAAAGGAGGAAAATATACAATTACCAGCACATGGTCTTCGTTAGCTAGGGTGAGCGGTCAACCTACTCTAAGACAGCAGTTTTCAGCACTGGAGTGTAAAGTTTGGAGAGAAACAGGAGTGTGACAGAAGTTACTAAAGATGTTCCTGTAACCTGAGAGACTGTGATTTTCCATACTATGCATACCCTTAAAAGAGCTGTTGTAACAGAAACTGTCGGCCCTGCTGCCAGGGTTTGCTGGTGCAGGCAGAAGAGCAGGAGAAGCAGAGCAAGGCACAACCAGCACACGAACGAGGGGAGAACGGCGCAGCACAAGGCACCAACAGGGACAGCTTGTGCAGGGATGAGCACTCCAAGGCATGGCAAGTGGGAGTCACCAATGCAGAGATGGGAAGGGCTAGCAAAACCAGACTGTGCCAAAAGGTCTATTCAGTTTAAACTATGCTGTGTGTGCCAGCAAAACTGAAAAATCTTGACCTTTAAGTGAAGCACAGTGAGAAAGGGAGTGCAATCAGCTAGCTTGGGGGGAAAGACTGAAGAACTGTCACAGTTCTGCTTTAAGAGCTAATTCTTGTTACCCTTTCTACCAATTTCATTAGAATTTCCTACTTTAACGAAAATGTTGTCTGTTAAGCCGTTTCACTGATATTTCTGAGTGGGCAAAAGTATTTCACTTGTGACCAAGAAAAGTTTATGGCTGTGAGCTGATTTTAAGGAGATACTCATCAATTTGAATGTTTCCCTCACCTCTGTGAATCAAGTCTCAGCAGAGACAAGTTTGTAGATGCATGATGCTTTGTACAGACAAGAACTGACATGAGCTGCAAGAGCAACATCCATTTCCATTATGTTAATGGTAATGTTATGTAATATTACTTTGTAAATACATTAATTTAGTGGGTTCAGTCTTGGATGTCATTGTGTTTGTCCGACCTAGACTATTCAAATAACTTAAATATTCTGTGATTCCTTCTTGATACATGCTTGGCAATGTTATAAAACATTTATATTGTCAAAAGGTAAAGACATAGAACAATATTCACTCTTTTCAAGGTTCAAACCAACTGTTCTAAAGGAGAGCATGATAACAGAAAGTGCTTGGCAGTGGCCTTTTTCAGTGCGCATCTTTGTTTCATATTCATCCCCTTAAAAATACATTTAAGGGGCTGGGAAGCACAGTGAAATGAACCTTGAAGCGGTAACCTACTTAAAAACAAAAGGAAATTGTTTTACCTAGAAACATTTCCTTGTACTGTCTTCCCTACAAGCGGTTCTTCACTGTCAACATACAAAAATGTTTTTGGTCACAAAGCTAGTTTGATCTACTTCCAAAAGTAACACAGAGTGACCTCTACCTTGAAAAATCTAAGCAATCAGCAGAATGTCTCCAAGTCAACAGACATTTTCATATTCTGATCAGTAAAGTGGACAAGAGAGGAAGAAATTAATTTTAGCAATCTGTTTTCACGCCTTAATAAATACATGACATAAAACCACAACAGACTGAGATATTCAACAATAGTATCCAAATTAAAGAATACTTCTTGTACATTTATCGTAGTAAAGCATTTTTTAAAGATAAGAAAGGGTGCTGTGTACTACTTTTGGTTACAGTGTGGTCAGGTTCCTCTCAATACAAATCAAATTTATTTCTAGTGTTCTATTTGAAAAGGATGACAGCTATTCAGGCTTAAATTGAATTAGCTTTAAAATGTTCTTATCAAGTACAAGCAACTACCCTTTCTCAAAAAAAAACCCAGACCACAACCCCTTAAAAAAAATCCCTTATGCCGTCGAACTGATCATAATGGCTACTTCTGTTCTTTAGACCTGTAGAATATAGACTGAACTAAGTAGAGGCTTTACAGACCCAAGGGCTGGGTCCTGGGAAGGTTTGTAGAGAGATCCAAAATCCAGCTACTCACAGTGGGAGAGCTGAAACCTCTGGAAAACGATACAGAAAATTCATATCTGAGTTGCCTTACTCATTATCAGATTAATCAATGGCAAATACAACGGGCAGTACTAATCTGTCATTTGAGACATCTGAGCCAAGTCCAGCAGAGTACAAGAATTCTGGATACCAAGTGAGACATCTTCACAGAACTAAATATTACATGAGGAGCTTGTAGTTAGGCAAATATTTCCCGCTGTAGAAAATGTTGAGGACTGAAGGAAGGCTGAAATTTTAGTCCTGTCTCTGGCTTAGGCTCCCTATACATAGGTTCCCTCTCTAATTTCTCTGTGCAGTAACACAGCTTCAAGAGGAGAAACGTCAATACCTCAGTATTGAAACATCAGTCTTCTCAGAACCTGAGTAATACAGAGATATATCTATAGACACCAAAGTAGGTGCAGAAGATAGGTTTTACTGGGATAGCGCTTCAGCTACAAATAGCTGCAGCAAAAACACTGCTATTGTGATTACCACTGCCTCTGCCTTCTATATCACAAAATGAAACAGAAATCACCATTCAGTTTGTGGGGAATCCCATCCTACAGATTGTGTTAGTGGTGCTCCATGAATAGCCATTAGCTGGAACTTATGGCAATTAGGAGGAGTACCTGCGTCTTGTGATTCTGTCTTGGTCTATGCTATTCCGAGTGGACTGGAAGTGCAAACATTTAAGGTCAGAAAGTAAGGTACATGTGATGGGAGCTCCATTTCTCCAAGTATAGGGCAGGATAATCATGTGAAACTTCGGAATTACAATTTTGCACGCATATGCTTAAATGCTGTTCAAATCCTACTTAGGTCTTTTATTGGATCTTGCTTTAAAAAAACCAGCTTGAAATAACAACATCAAGACCGCAGCTGGGGGCTGTGACAATTCGTATCTTTTATAAGTAGGCATAGGATCATGACCTAATACACTTTCACTGGTGGGTTGGTGTCTTCAAGAGAAAATCGCTTTGGCTTGCTCTCCTTATTTTATACGACACCATTAGTTTAAAAAAAGGACGAGTGTAAAAGTATTATGGAAGTGTTCGAAAGGCATAGCTGTTCTTCATGAGTGTAATCATTTTTACCAAACTTATTGATCTTCTTATGCCTTTGAGACCCTCTTGACCTGTAGTACAGTCAGTAAAAATTTCAGCACAGGGATTAAGCACAGTTTTATGTTTGAGAAGTCTGCTGCCAAACTCCAGCATCTTCTCCTTGTTCTCTTTTGTAATGGCTTTTACAGATGTTTTTTGTCTGCTCGCCTGAAATATCACTTTCATCATAGGAGCTGAGACAATTTTTAATGACAAATTAAGATCTAGTGACTTTTACATTTAACAATACAATCTCTGTAGCATTTCTTTCCTCTATTAACAGGGCTGTCCAGATGCTTGCACTCTCTCCCACATCACCATACTTATTCAAAGATTGAAATCAATACTTTCATTTATATAAAGTCTTCTATAACAGAAGATTCATTTTTATATGATCCGTTGTTATTACAAATCTGAAAGCACCTTTCAGTACTTCCTAACAATATACCACAGGAGGAAGCTGATTTGCTGAATTCAAAATATTTTACCTGGACTTAGTCCAAATGGCTCAGAGGCACGTCTGAGAAGACAGACATTTCAGAGACTAGCTAGGATGAAAGCAACACTGTGTTTCTACACAACAGGTAATTTTGAAGTGCCACCCATGAACACCAAGTACAGGTAAGATTCCCTTCTGCATAAGCTGTTTCACCAGGTAACAGTTAATTGCTAGCTGCAGACTGATTCCTAGCTGTGATTCACAACCAAAAATGCAAGTATTGCAGAGGTTTCAGATCCCTGACTTCTCAAATGTAAAAATAGTTTGCTACCTTGAAATGTTTTATGCATTTTTCGGCTTTACATTACACAAGTGCAATATATATACACATATATGTAGAAAGTAACTTATTTGCAGTTTCATGGCTCTACAACTTTTCAGAGAGGGATGCAAAAGAACTATGTAAGCTTAAGTTCCCAATTGGTGCAAAACTAGCTGAGTATCAACTGAACATAAATTGATCTGGAAACAAAAACGCAGTTAATAGTCAATGCAATCAAGGAGCAAGGCTCCATAAGAGCCTTCCATCGGAACTGGGAGTGGTAAGCGGAAGGGGACATCCTGCTAGCAGCTGCTGAACTTGCTGTTTGCTGGAGGCTGGGGACTGCATTTCAAGCCCTGGGCCTCAAGCTTTTGTCTGTTTTAGGATGTGGCCATGAGAAGACAAGTTGAATTATTTTAGTAAATAGAAGAGAACAGAATAGAAAAGAACAGAATAGACTATTTCAATTGGAAGGGACCTACAACGATCATCTAGTCCAACTGCAATATTTGTATAGCTTCAAGAAGTATTTTTCATTTTAATCCAGTGGAAAATTTTATTTGCACAGAGGAAAATATTCTGAGGCATTAAAAAAACCTTGAAATTCTTTGCTATCAGCATCAATGTAGGCTCAGCCTGACTAAAGAAAAAAAGCAACACTAAAATAATTTCCACTGTGATCTAGTCCTGTCTTCTACAGAAAAGAAGGGTCTTTTTTTTTTTTTCCTTACCATGGGACTACTCTCATATCGTTCCACGCTACCTGATTTTGAATTACTAATAGACTTACTGTTCTTTTTCATTATTAGGCATTTAGAACTCTCACTTAATTTTATTCAGAATAAAAAAACACTGGCTTGTCTTTACCTTAATATTATACTTTGCATCTGATATATGCTAGTTGCCCCATGATAACAACCTACCTTTTGGCAGAGAAGCCTTAAATTCTATTTACAATCTCTGCTAGAAAGAATCTGATTACCAGACTAGCCCTAAATGTCCTCTCCCACCAAATCTAAGTGTACGTGCATGGAAAATGTGCTGTAAGGCTCAATAATCACGATTTATTTCAGAACAGGAAAGAATTTTCTCATAGAAATAAGGCATTCAATGCTCATTTTTAGTTTTATTTTTTCCTTCTCTCATCTTCCTCAAACATTCTTGAAATCCAGTTTCTTACAATCAAAAGTGAAGACTGAAAAATACTGAAAACAGGTAATTTTGTCTAAACTTGCATCTTAAGTCAGTGGTGCAAACAGCAGGCTATTTTCCCAAAAGTCAAACAGACATAGGAAAAGAGCTGGATCTGAGCAGCCAGATGGAAACTGGTTATTTGCAGTATGAAGACCAAACACAAAGCTTCCTACCAGCTTTAACGGGATGGAATCCCTTTAAAGTCACACTATACACATTATGCCCTCACTCCTCTAAAAAGAAAAAAAAACCCCACCACAGAAAGACTATTACTATCTTGGAAGGAATGTAACTGCCTCTCTTGAAAAATTAAGCATTCATACATTCATACAAAATTTTGCTTTCTGCCTTGACATCCTTTTTTTCCCCTTTATTTCAATCTTCTCTCTGTCCCAACCAAAACCTTTATGTACAGACCCTTGTGTCAATGACAGACTATGCAAGCATATTAACTGTTGGGATCCTGACTTATCAGTGAAAAGGTTGCATTTTTAATTCCTTCCTCAATCGTCATCCAAAGAATTTAAAATACAAGTAATTACTGATTTTCTAGACAGTTTTGATTTTACTACTATATTTTCACCATATTAGCTACTAGGTCAAGCAGTAAAATTTCCCTGAAAATAATGTAATTTTGTCATATTTGAAGAGCTGCTTTAACTGTCCCTTCCAAGTCAAAGGTCACCTCCAAAAGATGTCTCTGAAAGGAGATTCTGAAAGCTTCCTCTCAATTATTTCAAACTGAAATTTGAGAATTAGAAAACAAAAGACTTTGTGGGTAGCCTCAATGTGAAAAATTTACTGTGTATGCAGGTCAGAAAATCAATGTAGCCCGCAATTTACTGCTCTGAGCTTTTACTCATTTAGCTGTTTTGTGTTGAGATTGGACATTCATTAGGGATGTTTCACTGCATATAAAGATTCCTGAAAACCAATGGAAAACAAATCTATTCTTTCAGCAACTTACATTCTTAGCAGTTGTTTATGCAGAAGTATATTTATTTACAGGTGAAATATAGTCAGGTATTCTCAATGTTGTAATAAGACATTTAATTTCTCCTTAAAGTTTCGCTTTAGCCTCATCCCAAAGGGCAAAGAAACATTTATTGCCTGCAGTTTCAGGACCAGACTTCACATTTGTTCCTTATCTGGTAAACCATAACAATGTCATAACCAAAAATCTGCAAACACTTGTTTCCCATTTGAATCCTACAAAGCCTCCTACCATTCCACCAGCACATACGGTCTTAAAAAAGGAGTAATTCAGACACTAACATCATCAGATTTTCTGTGAAAGTCTCTGCTGGTCTCAGCACTGCTGGATTCCTAAGCAGGGTGAGAACAGCTGAAATGCTTCCACTGACCTACCACACCAAGCCACGTGCTTTTGTGAATGCATGCAATTGCTCTCCTTTCTCTCACTCCACTCTAGGGTTACCTAGGAAGCTTTTAATGCTATGTATTGCCCAAGCAAAAAGCACAGCAGTTTGGACTCCTTCAGCATCAGTGTTCTTACATGATGCTCTGCTGATACCCTCTGTATCTCCTCTGTTAGAAGCCTCTCTGCCAGTACTGCTCTCAACACATATCCTTACGTCAACCAGGGTGCCAGCCTGGTTCTCTCACCATGCCCAGTGCTGTGTTATTAAAACTTTTCTCTGCTCATTAAGTAAAGTCAGAAACAAAACATAGACCCATGACTTTCTTGTATAGAATGATAATTTGCTGTGTTGGGGATATCCAGTCATAGGCATACAAAATCCAAGGATTGAAGTTCTTTCTGTTAACGTCTTTATTTTTCTGAGTCTGTGCTTCCATTAAAAATTCTGCAGATCAGCAAAGTTTCTAGTCTGTCTAGCTGTGAAGGTGGTCAGTGCAGTTACCGCAGAGGTTGCAGCTCATTAAAACAACTAACAGTCTCAGGTGTATATTTTCTCCTCTTAGCTTTATAATAATATAGGCAGAAAATAAGAGGAGACAACAACAAAAACCCATGCACAGCTTCTGAGCTTTGCCTTTTTCCTCAGCTGTATCATGTTTCTATGAAGGGTCCAGTTTATGTTAAAAACTTACTTCAGTTTCTAATATGTGAAAGTGGTTTTATATGTCTCTCCTTTACTAAGAAGAAAAAAAAATCCCCTTCAGCAGAAAAAAAACCTAAAAAAAAGTTCCTTAAGTTGGAACATAAGAAAGTGGGAAGAAGACAGTTTAAAGAAAATATTGAGTTATTGGAAAAAGAATAAAAGCAAACTTTTATGGTGTCTTTTGAATGAAAAAATGCAAAAGAAGACACAATGCAGTATATATATAAAATGAAGCTAGTCTTCAGTGAGTGAGTCTTCACTGTGACTAGTGTCTAATGTTTCTGTGTTGCCTGAGTACCTCTGTTGCTACCGTTTGTTTAGAAAGCAATTAAGAATACACATACATGATTAGGCGACTTGGCTGTCTAACCTGAACTCATTCACAATATGCTGGCTGATACGTCAAATTGACATGGACGCCCACCCACTCTGTTACAGTCAAACACCTCTTTCTCGATGTGAGATGCTTTCTGAAGCATTTCTTGCTTATAGCTGGCGTGTGATATTTTCTAGTCCCCTTTGGTGCAAAGGCAAAAAGCTTATTTTAAATAGCTTTCAGTTGAAATCTTCCAACTATTGGAAATGGCTAGGATCAGCTTCCTAAATCTTCAGTTATCACTCAAAATAACCTGTTTGGCTTAGCACCAAATGGGATCGAAGCACTCTTCAGTCACTTATTGGAGATGGAATTTATCTCCTCCACCTGTAGATCTCTGTAGACACCTACAACAGGTTTAGTTTTCTAGAGCTTCCTTTTTTTTGGTGGTAGTGAGATGTAAGAACTTTTAGAGAGCAATTAAAGTGGTCTGTATCAGATGTCTGCCTAAGAAATGAGGGAAACAGCACTCTAGAAGTGCCTATTCTTCTACCGTAAAGGAAGCTTGAATGACAACTTCAGATACCGACCAACACATTATAGTTGTCTACATAGGTGAGAGGCCTCCTTCCATGGATTTTTGCTGAAAGAAGAGAGAGAGCTTTTGAAACTTCCTCCCACTCTTTCCTGAGTGAATGAGTATTTACAGTACTTTTCACAGCAGAGTCAAGGAGGTTAATGTGAACAACTGATTTCAGAAGCTGCTCTCGCTTCACTAGCAGTTTGCTACCAGCTCTCCCCAGTTGACACCAGGAAGTGGAAATTTTCAAAGTTACTGAGTTTCTGGAACTGATTTCTCATCTGCTACCTTTACTCTTCATGTACTTGTTTTCAGCTGCAGTATGCACCTGAACGTTGTACAAAAAATTTTAGTGCACCTCAGTATCGTCCATAACTGTCTGGATACACACCTCCGAAGCCTTTTTTATTTGTAAGAAAATGTCTAGAACCAAAAAAAAGGTAGAATCATAGAATAGTTTGGGTTGGAAGGGACCTTTAAAGATCATCTAGTCCAATCCCCTTGCAACGAGCAGGGAATGTTAGTGTCCAGTCTCCCGTATTACTACACTTTCTTTTACTACTACAGCATCACTTTTACCTGTTAAATTAGACCTGAATAAAGGGTCAATCTTGCTGTAAAATTAACATGACATAAGGGAATATGGTTATTCTCTTAAGTTTTTGAGTCATTTATGTTTAAATTTCTGTTTCTGGCTCTGCATTTATGTCTAGACTTGTATTAAATACGGACAGACAGAATGTATTTTAAAATCACATGCAAGCAGCCAGTTCATTCCACCAATATAATACTATATTGACAATTTGGGAATCAGAGGGAGCCTTGCATAATGATCATTTAGCATTGTTTTTCTTTAAGAAATGCATCTCTCAATTCCACAAGGAAAAAAAGACAAACTGTGATGAATCTCTAGATTGTTTGTATTTGGCTTATTTATTTTTTTATGCAGCCTTCAAGTTGATTTATAGCATTACATTAAAATAACTTGGTGGCGGCAGTCTTTGTTGTAAAATAAATGGATCAAATTAACCATCCTGTGTACTACAGTTCTGGACAACACAGTGCCAAACAGTACACGGGTGGGTTCAGCACTTTTAAAATGCTCTGTATATACCTTAATGCTTACTCCAGCCATTGATTGATTAGACTACAGTTATCATGTAAAAGGATCAGCTCCATTACAAGGAAAAAGAAGAAAAAAACCAGCTATCAAGTACTTGGACCTCTATTAATATCGCCCGAGAAACACTCAGTATAAATGAGAGCCTGAAATGAGGGACAAAGGTGAACTTTTTCAATGCTAGTAATTAATTCTTCCTTTGCATAGGGTAATTGAGGGCAATCACAGAATATTGCATGTCATTTCATTACCGAGCCATCAGATGGACTTCCACTTGCATACCCTGATAAATGTGTTAACCCATGAGTACCTTGGCTGTTGTACCCATGTTGAAGATAAAAGCCTCCTTAACCTTCCCATAGTTCTCCTCTTCCTCGTAAAAGTTGTCATTTCCCTTTCACTAACTGTATTTTCTGTAGACTAAACAAACAAACAAACAAACAAACTGCAGAATCCCATGCTTTCCTTCACTTTAGTATAAAAAAGAGCAAGAATAACTAAAATAAAAATGTTCTGGAACTGCACTAAATATGAACTTACATTATAATGAAATTCCCTGTCTGGGATTTCCATGCTGTTGTGGTCATTGTTGTCATAACCCTCAGCTTCTTTCCCCATGCCTGTGCAAATCCCTTACCCAGCTGCCCAGTCCCCAAAAGCAGGCTGTGAACAAAGCCAAAGGCAGCTGCCCACTTAACAGATACTAACTAGAAAAATATCAAGACTGTGATAGAAATCAGCAACGAGGTTCCTCATTTCTTCCTTAATTCCATGAGCTTCCCTATGACATAAAGTAAAACTTCATTGACTGTTTAACCCACTTATTCTGCAAAATTTGACATCCAGTTTTTTGCTGACCTTTGTGTTAGTGACTCACCCACCGGCAACAAATTCAAGGCAACCATACATTGTTTGACTGAGCACACATGTAAATTAGTAAGTGAGTTTAACCTGCTTTCCACAAGATAATTTGTGGGGCATAGAAATATGCCTGCTTCTTCAGAAATTTGACTGTAATCTTATGTTTGGTGTGATTTGAGATAAGAATTCCTTTGGTCAATTCCTACAAATTATTTCAGTTATTGCAAGTGATATAAGTGTGTGTCTTCAAAATAGATCAGTGTACACTGGTACCAGATTCACACACCTTCCTTTCAGGAGTTTAAATGAAGAGCATAACTTCTGTAGACTTCTTGTACAACATGAAGTTTTCTGCAATCTGTTGAGACTTAAGATATGAATCTCTGGAATTGCATCTTTCTCTCCTCATTGACTTTGTGGTATTCTAGGGAAAATGTTTTCTGACTTAGATATTTTCATCAGATGCCTAAATTACATGGGGTAAACCTAGGCCTCAGTGCATCAATGAAGAAGGTAAGGATTCCTATTAGTAAAATCCTTCTAAAATAAATCTGGCTTAAGTTAAGTGCTTTGAAATTTTCCATACCATTCCTAATATCTTGCAGTGCTGCTTTATTTTATCACCATGCCAGAGAGCAAATGGTGGTGGGATCAGACCCTTAGAGTTGATATCATACATAATGAACAGCAAAATGTGGATAAAGTATGCCCTTACTCACCATTACAACACAGGAATTTGTGTCACAATATTTTTAAATAAAGTGAGAAAGATTGCAGCGCGTGCTTTCTTTGTGCCACACTGATACAAGGGACAGCCTTGATCACCTGAGATGTGTACGTTTGTCAAAGCAGCTGGTAAATTCTCATGTAGGAAAGAATTAAAACTGCTGGACTCATGAGAGCGCCATAATCACAAAACTATATTGTAAACTCTGTTTCCACCCTCTTGCCACTGACAGGGGAACATTTCTGTTTTTGCAGCAATGTACAAGAGAATTTGTATGAGGCAGCAGTCCTTCTCACCAAGGCTGAGTGACTGATGCCTTCAGTTTGGTCAAGAGTGGCCAAAAAAAAATTTGATCAAAACCAGTCACGAGATACAGCGAAAGTGAGATGGGTATTTTTGCATATATTCCATCTTTGCTGAAAAAGTATCACTAATGTCAGCTCTACAGATCACATCAAATGAATCTCTGTTCTCCATGGGTTTGGATGGCTGCTTTGCATACCACATTCTGATTTCATCTTGTGTCTACAGCTGCATATTTATCTGCTCTTTGTGTGATATTGTGTATTGTGCTACATGGAATATAGCTAGTTTGACATATATTAGTAAAACAGTAGGGTACAGGGACTAATAGATTCAGCTCGATA
>Ga0181612_137076_pt1 | contig 14668 bp, 6 predicted proteins | sample HoacroProtozoa21_FD_119630 | JGI IMG/M metagenome (GOLD analysis project Ga0181612, IMG submission 119630) | Hoatzin crop microbial communities from Cojedes, Venezuel. Combined Assembly of Gp0051906, Gp0051904, Gp0051908 | reverse complement strand
TTTACGTAAGCATTTTATACATGGAAGCAGTTATGAATGTCGTTATCACTCAGATGACTTGGAGACAGTTGCATAATTATTTCTTGTTATGAATACTTCCATATTTGATGTTCGTTACAAAATTGATTTAAATCCTTTGTATTTACTTATTTGTTGATAGTCATAGTACCAATATACATACTTAGTGTAATGATCTGTGTTTCATTGTCAACCTGGGTGAAATCTTTGACCCCCTGAAATTGGTAGAGCTGTACGTGAATTGGCAAAAGGTTGGCTGAGCTCTAACAGCTAGCTCTGGGGCTAGTTCTGGAACAAGAAGCAGCATAACTGTGTTAAGTATAGTAGTGCTGTGCCTGAAATAATTTCTGTTGGGAGGTGAACTTAGTAGCACATGCATATCACTGTGCTAATATTAGTTGTCCTGCCCTAGGACAGGAGGTAGCGTTTCTGTATGGCTCCCCACAAATAGAGAGATGAAGCAGCTGTGGTGAGAATTAGCACAGGCTTTTCCTCTACTGTCCATGACATTAGATTTGCTGGTGTTTGCTAAGGCTTCATCATTATCAGCAAAGTCCCCCTGTTGCAGAGAACAAAGAGCAAATTCTGAGGAAAAGCATGTCCCGTGAAAGCAGGAGTTGTATTTAAGCATGTATTCATGTGATGCTTTTGGAAATTTCCCAGCTTATTCTTTTTCCTCCGGGGAACACTGACAATATCTTTTCCCTTTCAATGCTGTGTTTGCCTGATGTCTCTAAAAAAAGGGTCTTTACTAATACAGTAGACTCCTGTGTTGTAGACATACTCCACCTATATTAAAGCAGTCACCTTCTGTAAAAGACAGTACCTTACACAGCAGGTTGCAAACTCTTGGGACTTGCTGATACAGGAGGCTATGGAGGGAGCTGTAGCAGCAGGGTCAGAAAGGGCTTAGGCACATTCACAGGCAGCAGCTTCACATTAACACTTGTGGAAACTGAGTTTTGGTAGGGGTATGCTAGCTAACATGTCCAACTCCATATTGTCCAGGCTCCTGTGATCTCCTGAATTAATATCTTCTCCTGCCACTGTCAGAGAGAGCATGTGCACGATGATGGGCAATGCTCTAGGGCATTGCTTATATACTTATTTCTTTTTATCACTGCAGAGCTGCAGATCTTTAAAAAAAAAAAAAAAGAAGAAAGCACCTGTTTAGCTCTATAATGAGCCTCTGTGATTTCAAGTCCATATATCATGTGTCATATATACAAGCCCTCTTCTCTTTTCCAAGTGCATCAATATCTGATTTCTCATTCAAAGTGAAGTATCAAAATCTGAATCTCAAAACACACTGGTCCATTAGAATACCTTATCAGAGTTGTAATTTAAATTTGCATTACAGTCCTTAAACATTTTCCTGTTATTTTATTTCTTTACTCTCTTTGTAAAATATGTTATTGCTGTGTACCACAGGGCCTTTGCTTTGAGGGCAACTATTTTGACAACAGCTCCATTTTATGTTTTTTACTTTAGAGAAGCAAAATAATCATAAGGATTTTCATTAATAGAGGACATCTTACTACTGAGTACTACAAGACATCTTTTATTCTTATTGAGGAAAACAATTTAGTGATTTTGTTTCTGTTGTGAATAATTGGATTTTTTTTTTTTCCAAACGAAAGAGGTACTGCAGATATTACAGGTTTAAATGTAGTATTGACAGTTCTTCATATTGGGAAAAAAATGTAGTGCTCTCAACGGCTGTGATATATCAGTCAAACTCAGAACATTTTCTATACTCCACATATCCATATACAATATAAAACATCACTATACCATTGTCCTTCCTGTATATGTTCATATTAGCATAAAGAAGAGAAACTTTGATCATTGGTTTTTGTTTGAATGTCAGCAATTGTCTTTTGATTTAATAGTTTGCTAACCTATCTCTGAGCGCAAATTTCACAGTTGATCCACAGTGAATAACTGAACTACCAAAAATTTTGTTTTCTTCTTTTAAAAAAATCGCCTTTTTCAAGTCACATATTTTCCTAGAAATTGAAGTGCAACTGTAAATATATGATATATCACATTGTTGAAGAGTTAGATAGATTACCCCATAATATATCTTTAGAACATAAACCAAAAATTAATAAAAATCATAATAAGATATTCACTTTAAAATCTTAATTTTAGGTTATTCATGTTAAGTGTTTATGTTGCTTCTTATGTTAAGGGTAATTGGAGCAGATATTTGTGCTCTCACTTGTGCATTTAGCAAAATAATTTACAAATTTGTTTTCAGGCATTGCATTTAATGTGAGCAACACTCATTCTGTATGCATTTTTATGAACATTGTTATGAATTAGGTTTTTCACAGATGACATAAAAAGTACAATGTGAAATTTTTGGTGAACATAAATTCAACATTACTTCCATGCATATTCATATTGGTGACCTCATTTAAAGAAATATACTTTTCCAGCCAGAGAACCAAAAGATTCTACCTAATCCATCTTACCAGGTTTCCTTAGGGAATTTATGATCAATTGAAATATTTTTTTTCTATCTGTAAGACAAGATTAGTAATTCTTAATAAACTATTCTTGTTAGAATGGGAGTATCATCCTATTTAATACAGTTGGAGTATGTTAAATCTGTTCATGGGACTTCTTTCAGAAGTATCAACATAAGATGTCATTCAGGAATAACTGTTATGCATTAATAAATATATGGTTTCATTAATCTCATTTTTATGAAAAAAACAAACCAAAATAAGTATATGTGATAACAGGAACTACCAATAAGGTCGGTTTTCTGACAAAATTAGCCCCAGTTTCCAGGAGGACCAAAATAAAACAAAACAAAAAAATGCCACCAAACTTATTTGCTAGATCTGTTGGCAATACCAAAGCATTTCTGAAAGTGCCACCTTTAGACTGGTCCAAGTCTTCATGTAGAAAAGACTTCTCCCTGAAATACAAAGTAACACAGTCTTTTTCTGTAGGGTAGACAACATCATATAATAAAGAAATAAATAAGCACAATTTTCTTTGACAAAAAGCACAAACGTCTTCCCAAGTCTGTAGTTCTAACGTAGAGAAATTGTACTGCACAACAAAAAAAGAACATGTGGTCTAGTAGGTAAGAGACTACTCATACTGATTGCTCTAACTGATAAAACCATACAAATCAAATCAGGCTCATCAAGTGCTTTTGACTTGAAAAGAGAAAAAAAGACTATTATCTTCACATTTTAAATATACAAGCTAGAAAGTTTTGTCGGTAACATGTAAATGTTCAGACAGCGGAAAATGAATAGATGAGAGTGAAAAACAATTAATAAAAGCCAAAAATACTTGTTCATATGGGACAAAGAGAGTGCTACTCCCTTAACAGAAGCAATCAGTTTGGCATAGGACTGCAACAGCTTAGGTCTTCTCTGCAAGGACTGCAGTAATTCTTCCACGGGATCCTCAAGCCTTTCTGTTGGAGTTACAGAGTGAGGCACTAGGTGTAGTCAAAAGAAGTAAAAACACTTCCAGTTTTTTGATAGCTGATCAATCTTCTACAGTGACCAACAGAAATTCCTGAACAACCTAAAAAAAAATAAGAATTCAGTTACCAGGTTCACATTGTTGTAGGAAGACCGTATCTTATTTGCTAAGAAAGAGACTTGTCTTTATGAGTTAACACAACATGATGCTGTCATCTTCCGCTGCAGAAAAGACTAAGGAAACTTTTGCTATCCTGGCACCATCTTCTCGAATGTCTTTTATTTCACTAGCATCCATGGCTTCCAGTCATGTTCTCATTACATTCAGGGGTATAATATGTAACAAATAAATGTGATATGGAACATACAAATTCAGAGAAGTTTGCTTTCTCTGTCAGACAGGAGATTGGACTAGGATGATCCTGGTATTGCTTTCTGGTCTTTTTAATCTTTGAATCTTTGAGAATTCTGATCAGTTGCTTGTAAAGTATGCCAGAGATCAGTATAGCCTCCTAACACAATAAAGATCCACACAAAAAGCCTTAATAAATTAACATTTTGTCGTTGCTAAACTGTTGTAACAAATCATTCATGGAAGTAATTCTCAAATTCTTTTATATTTTGGAAAATTTATCATCCACTCAAGGCTGCTTGCCTTTTGAGCCTCCTTCCAGATTTTATTTTAAGCAAATATGACGCTTGATTATATTACTAAGAATGGCATTAGGTCCTTGAAGTGAAAACTGATTTAAAACAAAATCAGTTTCATACAGATGGCTGAGCTACTTGATTGTAGACCAGTTGTGTTCCCTTTTTGAATAAAACAGCAATACAGTTACTAGCACTGTCTATTTTTTTTTACCATGGCCTATCCACATCTTATTTTTACAGATTATTTTTTTAACATCCCTTTTCTTTGCCTGTGTTTGTGATCTTTTACATTTTGCTGTTAATTGTAAGTTTGAACATAGGTGCATCATGATAAAAGACATAACGAAGATGGATAACAGACAATCATGAGAGTCCAGAGAAATTTTTTTAATTTTTCTGCTAGTATAATTACAGAAAATATTCTGGAAAGCTTAAATAAGGGACAGGATTTGACTTCAATATTCATCAGCAGTGTCACTGATTGGATAGTTGCAGTGTTTGAGTGGTCTTTTAACCATGCAACAGTGTAGTACATACTGACGGTTGAAAATGTCAGTTATTAATTATGTGATGTGCATCAGGCCCTCAGTTTGCAGAAGTCACCCCTCTTGAGTGAAAAATAAAATAAAAAGTTTCTGAAAGATCCTAACCATGTTATTGCCATACAGATAGAATTAAATAAATTATTTTGTTTCAGATACTGAAATGTTATCTTGATATATGCTATGGTCCTTAGAAAAGAATAAATCTTGCTGAATTTTTAATAACTAAGTTCTGACAAAAAGTAGGCTAAATATTTTTAATCTTTTAGGACCATGAAGTGCTATGTAAGCAAGATGTACTTATTCTTTATGTTGACAATTAATAAATCCTACCAAAAGCAGGAATTATTTGTGAATTTGCCAATAGGATCACTGCCTGAATCCATAATCAGAAAGTGAAGGCCTGATAGCTATCAGACTGCATGCTTCTTGCAGCATTTTTTGCTAACATTGCTTTTGCCCTTAGAGCTTCATGTGAGACTTTTAACTTCAGGTGGTATTGTAGGGACAAATGATTGTACAATAACAGATTTGTTTGGTTCGGTGACTTTGTTCTCTGTATTTTTATAACATATTGCAAATGAGTCAAAGGATTAACTACAGTGACCCAAATCAGTAAAATGTACTGAGCACATTATTCCTTCCATAAGCTGCAGCATGTCAAATCTGATGCTGAATTTGTCTGTTAAACCCAGTGAAACACAGAGTATTCCATCTGATTCTTTCCCTGCGACTAATGCACCATAAGCCTTTTATCCTTTATAGAATAAGCTGTAACTGGGAGTCCGCTGTGACTCATAGTTTTAAGAATAATTGGTTTTGGCAGCTGCACTTCTATTAGCTCTTTCCTGCCTTTGCATGGTCTTTTGGGCAACAATCAAAAGCCAGACAGACCCCAAGACTTTCTGCAGTTTTCCACCAAACCGACATCTACAGCAACATCCCCTGAGAAAGCTTGCATGTGGCTAAGAGTGGCTAGTACCACGCAAACAGTATCAGCCTTTATATGCCAACCTATGCATTTCTGAAATATTGAGATCCTTGCCACTAATTTTACTGCAAATCTTGTTTACACTTATTGTTAACTAGACGGACCTCATTCCCTTCAAGTTCAGATCATACAATAGCACCAAAAGGGGAAACGGTTCTGACTTCTGAACCTTTATTGTTTAGAGTGTCACTGAGCTGAATTCTGCCAAATTAATACTTAGTAATGTAAGTAAGACCAGAATCGGTGTTGAACAGCAGAACATGTTTCAATGAAGTTGTTCCTTCTCCGCATGGGAATTTCAGTGATGCATGTATGATCTTTGTATCACTACACTCATTCCTGCTTTGTGGCATTTTTAAAGTTTCTTTTCAAGAAAGTAGCAAATATGTTTATCGGGATTATTTTCCAAATAATTGCTACATGATTAACTTAATGTGTTACTGACCTTTTATTCCTTATTGGTAAAATGGCAGCCATCTTCAGTGAAGAAACAGTGGTAACTAAAACCATTTTTTCTCATTCCTTGCAAATGATGCAAAAATATCCTTCTTGTTAACTATCATCATTAATATTAAAAGTCAGCTAGATACATAAATATCTTACACTTTGATCTGTTTATGGTAATTAAAATTTTCTAAAATTGCTCTCTGTGTCTTTCTCGATTGATTACGTGTAACTTTAAGCGGCTCCAGTACTTTCATTAAGTACTACCACATCTGAGATAAAACATTTCATAAATGTTTTCAGCATATTATATTATAAAAAAACTTTGCAAACAGTTGCATTTAACAGCTCTTATACCTACATGTTGTTTAACCTGAGCCAAGTTCCTTCAGGCACATCTTAACTTTCCTGCTCTTACAGAAGCAGAAGGTAAAAGAATCTGTGTGAGTATTTTCCTGCGTGCTCTGCCAGAGGTAGAGCTCCTCAGACCTTTGCATCAACTTGCACTGTGGGTATCAGAAATCTTGTCTCTGCGTATTTATGAATGTGGTTTTTTGGGGGACAATCTGTTATTCACTGCATACTATCTAAGACTGTTAAATGTGTATTTTTATACAGCACAGAAAAAATGCCATCTTATTTATTATAATCTCTGTAGGTTTGATTTTTTAAGAAATTCTTCAAAATATCAATTGGTACATTATTTTTTTCCTGTATCATATAAATTCTATCACATTTTTTATTCTTTTTTTCAGAGAAAAGGAAACTGGATAAAGAGTATGGTTGGGGAAAATGGATGAGAAGGACACTTTCTAACCGACAATGTAGGATATTTCTGGTTTTCACACCTGCAATATTCTTACACAGAAATTGTCATTCATGAGTCATATCAATGTTCATTATTTATAAAATTCCTGACATGAATTCATTCTTCTGAAAACTGTGCCACTTACTATGCGTTTCACATGGCTGAAGTCAAGTAATCACAAATATCATCCTATTGTCCCTAGTTTGAGAGGCAGGTAGACCATATGAAACGTAGGATTTTAGCTTGAAATCCATTCAAATAAGCTCTAAAGCTGGGAGATTTCTTCCTCTTCTCTCTAAACCCATCTGATTTTAGTGTTACACATTTTGAAAACTTTTTATATTTTTTGCCAGTGGTATAGCAATGCCAAATCAGGCTGTCTGGTTTATTCCTACCATTTCAAAAGTTATCTTAAAGGAAAATACTAGAATTTCCTGTGGTTGGAACAGCAGAAATATATTGATGACAATGGCTTCAAAATTATGGCAGGAATTTCTTTAAATGTAGTTTGTTCCTTTGACAGCAACACTACAAAGTGTGCAAACAAAGATATTATAGAGTTGTGCAATCCCACAATTACAAGGGATAGAATAGAAAACACTTGTTTAAGGACACATACTTGTTCTAATCACTCAGGTAATTTACAGTTATTTTCTTTGTTTCTTCTAAGTGCCTATGTAACACGCAAAAATTTAGTCCCTGAATAACAAAATGAGGGAAAGAAGTTCTGTTTCATCTTAAGAATGAGGGCCAAAGTTGTACCTCTACAGGCATTGACACACTTTTGTAGTCAATGTATTCATTAAGATTCCTATTTTTAAGCACAAATATTTGAACATACTAGCTATGAGGAATATCTGGAACACTGAAATTGCTATTCCAGTAACATCGGTAAATGCTGCAGAATTTAACTTTTTCTCCCTGCACTACAGATAACCTTGCAGTTCTCTTCCATGAGAGACCTTTGCGTCCACCCTGTTGATGATATGGTTGTGTAATAAAGCATGAACATGTATGTAGAGAAAACTTGCAATGACATCAGGATTATGAAGACAGTTTCATCTTGAAAGTCCTTTGACTCATATTAAGTAACCATCTAGCCTGGAGTAAGGAGGTGTTGTGCAGCACTGAACAGCTGTTGGAGCAGAGAGTGGGGAAGTACGCAAAAAAGAAAAAAAAAAAAGAAAACAGGGGTCTCACCATTGCCTTTGCTCTAACTGTATTTTAGTAGCATAGTGGAGCCTAGCGAGCTGTCAGTGTGGCACCTTTCATGAGCACAACTATAAATACACTTTAAAAAACAGGCCATAAATCATGTTTTGTCACTGGAGAACATAAAGGAAAATTATAGTTTTTCCACTGACAAAAGCAGGAAAAAAAAAATCATGGCTCTAAAGTCACCTCTACTCTTATTTTCCATTCTAATCTAGTATGCTTTTCATTTTGCAGCTGGGCGATTGATTCAGTTAGGCATTAGTTTTCTTGGCTGGCTTGATATCAAAGTTTCAGCATTTGCAGCCAAAGAGTGGATCCTTTATCTGAGCAATCAGGGTTGTACAGGGCACTGCAGTGCCTGCAAGGAGGGAGGGCAGCAAACTCACCAGTAACAAGCAAAAGTTGGATGCAAAAAATTGCTTCACATAGCACAAAACCAAGAAACTGCACTGATCTTGTTAATAGCTCTTTTTCTTCCCTCTTGACCTCAGCTGATTTCGATATGAAGGAAGGCTACCCCAATACGGCCTTGCATCTTAGCAGCTGTCTTCTGCACAGAGGGGATGCTCATTGTTCCACTGCAGTAAAACCTTTCTGTTGTGTGTGGAAAGAGCAGCAGTGACTGCAGAACCTGTCACTTAGTACTGATATACCAAACTCTGCAAAAATTAGCAGATTCAGCACAGAAGCATGAAGTCAAAAAATTAATAAAAATTATGTTTCTGCTACAAGATCCATTAATTATGTTAAATGTTCGGATGCAAGCATATGTTTCCAAGTTCTTATGAGTGAGAAGATCTGGGTAAAATTCAGTTCTGACATTTGTTCCCAAATCCTATTTTTCAAAGGAGTTAAACAGGTGTACAGGCTGAATAGGAAGGACAGTAGCTCTAACAAGTCCCAAACACGGCTGATGAGCCCAAGGCACTCCTGAGAAGGTTAATGTAAGATACAGGCAGAGATTATTTATCTAATTCTCTTTTTTTGTTAACATATTCTAAGTCACAAGACAGAAAGCCTGGAAGGAATGCACAGCCTAGAGCATGTGACAAATATCTGACAGAAAAACAAAAGTCTTAAAGAGGTCTTCAGACACAAAATTAATACTTACGATTTTCAGGTGTCACCGAGACATCAGAAATGCAGAAACAACTGCATGTTTATGAAGGTCTGGAAAGAATTTAGAGATGAAATGCCAAATCTGAGAGTTTAGAATACACTTAGAATAAAAAATTACCAGAATAGGCTTGAAAAGAGGGAATTTAGGGAACAAATATATATAACCAAAAGTTTATGACATATAAGCAGTGTAGGTCTGGAATTACTCTTTTCTTTTCTGTGAAAAAGTAGCAAATGCGTCTGACCTGAGGGACTTCTGTGTTTCAACCACCCTACATCCAGTGCCTATTAGCTAGTGCAAAGTTCCCTTTGACTTCTAAGCTTTGGATGAGACCTTTCATGTCTGCCAAAACTTCTCTCTAGCGTGCAAAACCTAGCATGATTTACTTAAAAGTTAGATCTGCTCTCTGGTGGCATAATAACAGCACTAATATGAAGGAAAACAAGTGTTTCAACAGTTGACCAAGGGTAGGCAGTCCAAGACATATATACAACCCTTTCAACTTTGTGATCAACTTCTCCAGAACATGTGAAGACAGTCTCAAATGTAGCCAACACAGGTATAAAAAAAATAGATTATTCAATGAAAACTTGAATGAAAGAAGGGAATTAGTTAAAAGACTGCAGCAAGAATTTGAGATAATCTGGCAAGCTTCCACCCAAAAAATCATGACAGTATCATATTTTCATATGTTTTGTTTATTGTTGTTGGCATTATTTTCTCATAGCCTTTGTTTCTTTGTACATATTTGTTTAACAACTATTTTTGCAGCCATGTTGTCTTTTCCACATGGATTATTTCAAAATGTAAATGAAAAAAAACATTGTCAAAAGCTCACCTCTCCATTGTATGTGCCTGTAAGTCTACATTTATATGATAGCTGGATTTCTGTCTTAAATAAACAGTAATACGTACATTTGAAATGCATGCTTTCAACATTAATTAAAATGAAATTTACTTTTAAAGATTGCTACTAAATCTATTTTTAAAAATATAGATATTCTTATCTTCCTTTGGCAGGGCGTTTAATGTATGTGTTTTCTAAAGTTAATTTCAGTGTAGTACCTCAATTTGTTTGGGATTCATATAAATGATTCACTACTGATAGGTTTGACACCTAGAATAATTAAAATGATTTGTTGCTTCTGAATGAAACACCTAGATTTCTTAGACAAAATGCAACCATATTTGGTATTCATCTCATTCATTTACTTTAGGATTACAGAAAGCCACAATCATAAAGAAAATAATTTAAAAATATGTCTCAGAAAGCAGAGTAAGTATGCATTCTGTTGCATCCCATCATGCAGTGTAGGTGCTGGCTCCAGGAGACGACAGATAAAACCTACAAACAACTGCAGAGGAAAATCAAAAGTGGGTAGAGACAGGGTGTTCTCTTCACTCTCACAAACACAAGTACAGAACTTCCATTTCTTCTCGTGCTGGGTTTCCGTGTAAGGGCTAAGCAGTAGCTGGCCCTATACTGCGATGTGGAGCACAAGCACCCCATTTATTTTCTGTGTAGTTGATAGGACACTTCATGATTTGCAGTAAAAGACAGTGTGTCGTCTGTACACTTGGCAGCAAAATTATAACTCCCACAGCTGAGGAAATTGCATCAAAGCTTTCCTATTGATATGGAGAGTCAGTAAGGGTGAGAGCTGGTATTTTCACCTTACAGTTGAAAAACCTTGTGACTTATAGCCATTGACACAAATCTTTCCTTTGAGGATGCGATATCCCATATAAAGTTCTAAAAAAAGCAACATCTGGATAAAGAAGTACAACTAACTTAGATTTTTATTTTTCTCCTGCCTAACAAATTCATAAATCTAATGTTACAGAAACACATTCCATGACTGATTTAATGACTTTCAGCCATTTTTCTTCCTCCAAATTCTATGTGTCTTCTTTGAAAAGATGTATTTCAGAGATAGGAGAATTATAGGCATGGCTGTATATTTCAGAAGCAGCACCAACTAAGCATGAAGCTGGGAATGAAGCTCTTAAACAGAACTCATTTTATTTGTTCTCACAGGTCTCAGATTGCACACACACACAAATATATATACATGTAAAAAATGCCAAGAGGATGTTTACTATTTGTCTGAGGCAATATACCTGTTTGAGGGCATCAGTGCAGAAGGATTTATGACTCCTGATGATATTGACAAAGAAAGACTACAGGAAAACATAAAAAGCCTTGTAGATTTCCAATTAATTACCTCAAGATGAGCATCTGACGCTGCATAACATACCAAATAATTTTAAGCCATTTTGAATTTCACTATGTAACAATAGCAATCTTACCAAAAAGCATTGCCTGGAGTCAAGCCCCAGAATTTACAGCTAATATATCAGATGTGATTTCAGCATGTGTCTGAGTTTTGGGGCATGGGGAGCTACAATATTTGCCTAGAGCAGCAGATGATCAGACTTCAGTGACAGCTAGAAGAAAAGCTTGATCGAATTACCTTAGACTGATCAGTAGTCTTACATTAGCACACCAGCCGCATGAAACATGGATGTAAAAGGGAACTTGAAAATAAGGGGAAAATTTTGAAGAAGGGAAGACCACACAAGCACAACCATTTTTAAAATGAATTAGTAAAAAGGAAATTACATAGAATAATACTTTATATGCATCCATGGAATTATCTGGGGCTGTGTTTATCAGAAAGGAGATGAAATAAGTTTAAAACAAATAATGTTGTGTCCTCCACTTGCACAGGGTCAGCTTGTATATAACTTGATCTTCATGATAATCTACAGCATGTCTGATACACCTATTCTATTGCATACAGGCCCATTTCGTCCTGCTCCAAATGACATGAAGTCTGGCAAAACAGTCTGCTTTATGATATTGACTAGCAGGTTGATCAATAGCTGAAGAGAACAGAAATCCCCATATCTTTAGCACCTGTGCTAACATATATACATTTGCAAAACTAGACGAAGTCTGCTGCCTCTGACTGGCTTTGTAACGCCTCAGAAAACAGTTTAGCTTGCAAAGAGCATGTAAAAGCTTATAGACAGAGATGTGAGAGCAATAGTGCCAGTTATCCTGCTGTTGGATGAAAAAAGAAGCACGTTAAGTAGCTCCTTTTTCTTTTGGCATGATATTTTATTACAGAAAATAATGTACTTTCCCACACACTTGCCAGGAGGGGCTACACAATCCACTTTCCCACCTGCACCTACTGCTGAAACTAGTTTAAAACTCTAATGTACTCTGACATTTCTGAGTACCCTGGGAAAGCATAGCTGGCTACCTCCAGTCATCCAGCCTGTTAGCAGGTGCTGCAAATCTAGAGGCAGATGTTAATTGATTCACACTGACGGCTTTGGCAACTTCAGCTCGTTAGCCTACCCTGAATGTAACTGCAGCCGAGAGTATCTCCCTGTGCAGAGGAATTGAGGGTTAAGTAGTCCTGGTGTGCTAATAAGACTCTGCCTTAGGAGGCAGATAAGCTTGTGACTGCTGCCTGTTTGCAGTTTTGGCTTATAGTGTTACTGGAGAAAGACCAATGTATAAGCAGCGTGCAGGTATGGGGGATGTTAAGCCCTAGGTGACTTTGAGATTATCCTTCCATGTACAAGCAACTAGATTTTTAGCTTTGCTTGCTAATCCTAGTTTTGGTTTGTCTCTTAGTGTGAAAGTGTTTTGAATCAGAGCTGTGCATTACTGCTAGATGTAGTAATTAATACTGACTCTGTCCTTTAGGAGCTATAGTAAAGAGTTTTAGAATAGGTGTTTACTTCCAGTTTGATGGAGTCAAGTCTCTGCTTACTGCTCTTCCATAGCCAGTATCATCATTAATTTAATAGTGGAAAAAGAGGTAAAAAATCTCTTCCTGTGAGATGCCAAACACCTTGGTTGTCACTAAATAGACTAGGATTCCTTTTGTGATGGGATCTAAGTTAGGAAATGATACTATAAGTTTTTCCTGATGTGAAAGCAAAGAAGATATAGAGACCTTCTGTATGCCTGTATAGGAAAGTGAAAACAACAATAAGCTTCTTTTTATGTCAGTTCTAAAATGCTGTGATATGCAAACACTTGCTTTATCTTGGACCAGAAGTGATTTGAAACCCTTTTCTATAAAAATGACTGAGGAAAAAACATTCAGGTCTTACAGTTCTTTGTTTCATTTTATAAAACAGTATTCTCATGAAGCTGAGAGGATTTTCTTTATAGGTATATTTTACAATTTCTAAGCTTATAAACTAATATTTCTCCAAGATACACAAAGGAACTCTCTGTATTTAGACCTAGGAAAAAAGTAGCCAAAAAATAGATAGGACTCTACACCTCTGAGTGAAAATACTCACAAAGGAAAAGTCCCCTTGGCTAGTGAAGATGCAACTATTGACTCTTATGAAGATCAAATTCCTGTGAAAAAGAAATAAGTTATTCTTCAGAAATAGCTCAAAATACATAGTTTCAGTTCAGAATCTTGAAATGGTGAGAAAGGAGGCTGATTGATTACTTTTGAAGGTAAGTATGGAGGAAACCTCATTTTTCATGTCACACATGTTACAGAAAATAGGCACATCTTTGAGATTCTGACTGGAAACTCAATAACAATGGAAGTCTAAAGCAAAATATTCTCTTTTCTGTCTCAGTTGTCGGCACTGCATATGGATCTTGCGTTGTCTTTTTTCTCTCTAGCTCTAAAAAAAAAGTCCAGTGTCAGGTACATTATGCGCTTGGGGTTTTTTGTTTACTTCAGACCCCAAACTTTACGCTTATTTTCTGGGTTAGTAAATTATGATCAGCTAAATCTCTACTCATTCCTTCAAAATCCATAGCAACAAATGTTTTTCTGTCTTTGTGGCTGAGGGAGGGGAGTGGGAAGAGATGCTAGGCTGTTTAAGTGATCTTGTACCATTGTTAAACAGAGATAAGTTTTAAATCCACTACAGAAAGGAAAAGAAGCATTAGTGTGATACACAAGATACTGGCATGGTGAGAAAGTGAGATAATTGTTAGAAAAGTTGCCTGAAGGGCCTTTTGTGTTTCCAAGTCACCCAGAACTGGAGAAGCAGTTAAAGTGTGTCCCTTAATTAATGCAACAGCATGTGATAATTTAGCCTCTAAGAAGCCTGGGTTTAAAACTCTTTTTAATCTGTCAAATTACCGAAAAGATTTGCTTTTGCTGTTTAGGGGGAGGCAGGGGGAATGGCTTGGGGAAGCACTGAATACTTAAACAGATTTGAGCTATCGAAGGTTAGAATCGTAACTGATGGCTTATTTCACCTAACATGGTGTCTCATATAATAAAAGTAAGTAGGTAATTTTTATGGCTCTAAAAGTACTAGTAGTTTGTACAATGATGATCAGCTAAATCTCTACCCATTCCTTCTCAATCCATAGCAACAAATGACCTGATGAGGTGCATCCATGGGTCCTGAGGGAACTGG
>Ga0181612_128981_pt1 | contig 14668 bp, 8 predicted proteins | sample HoacroProtozoa21_FD_119630 | JGI IMG/M metagenome (GOLD analysis project Ga0181612, IMG submission 119630) | Hoatzin crop microbial communities from Cojedes, Venezuel. Combined Assembly of Gp0051906, Gp0051904, Gp0051908 | reverse complement strand
TTGTGTGTTAGGTTGTTAATTGGGCTTCTAGTAGAAAAACCTCCTAAAAACAATTGTTTTGGTTTTTGTATAAAAAAGGGGGGGGAAGGGGGGGGGGGGAATCATGCATGTAATGTGTTAATGCCCACAAAGCGACCATACAACATGGATCGTACAATTGTGCCAGCGATCTGCAGTTCAGTGGGAAACTGGAAGCTTTCTTCAGCCTCTTTTTAACTACTGCCACTATATGCACGTGCCAAAATCTTGTCCTTCAACTGTTTGACTATTCTCCAGGAGCTGCCAGTGTCCTCTAGAAAACATTAATATTCAGTTTATTACAAATACGTATTTCTTTCAGTCCCAAAGCACTAATGGGAAAAACAAAAAGAGGCGCATACATAAGAAGGTGTCTGCTGCGAAGGGCCACTACTGGAACAACAAGCATTAACGAAAAGGGTGGGATACAACCTGTTCATTTACAGCCACTAACCACATCCTGTGTTTTCTCCAAGCACACAGAAAGTACAGAAATGAGGAGGTACCAGAGTAGAGTAAATGGACACAGGATCCAAAATTAATGTATACACTTCACCATGACGACATTACCTGTATTTTATTTTTTTTACAGAGAAGAACTGGCAGAGTCACACAGTCTCTGCTGGTCCTCCGGGAGGCCGTCACTGTATCTGGTCACCACTGAAAAGTTCTGACCCAGATTGCTGCTGGCTGTGGTTTCCCTTCCAGAAGCTCATTCTGTCTCTGTCGCATCTAGTGAGGACAGAAAACTACCACTGTTTCCACTCAGCTGCATTCAAGCAGATCTCTCCCTGTCTGAGATACACCCTGGGATAGCTATAGATAATGCAAAAGATAAAGAGGCTTACTAAGATACCAATTAGACAAAGTGACGCATGTAATAATTAGCTGTAAAGAACAACGCAGGAAACAATGCAGCATGCTAAATTCATTAGGGCCCAAGATGAAAGTGGAATCTAATACCAGTTTTCAAGCCAATAAAGAGGTTGTCTCGATGTACTTTTCTTTTAAATCCCCTTTACCCCACACTTCAGGACTCTGGCTTACAAAGTCAGGAAATTTCAGAAATTATTCCCATGAAGAGGCTGTTTACTTTGTTGAAGAACCTATCTGCACCACCTGTTTCTGGCGGCTGGATTTTCATTTTACACAGCATTTGCTCATTCTCTCCACGTTATACAGTTGCACACTGAGTTTACACCACCACATTTCGCAGTGGCTGACTGTGCCACAACTCTGCCTAAATTCTGTCCACAGGTCTCACACGCATCGCATATACCTTGCCGCTCACACACAGTGTATGGTGATACAGCATCTCCCCAATGCCATTTCAGCAAGGATTAAACTGAACAAGAATGTACCATGAGCATTAGGACACCCTCGTGCAATGAACGCTGGATCATGGCACAGAACGACTGCAAGTCTTGATGTGAGACCATCAGAAAGGCAAACTCAATTCCAGCATACACCAGATCAAGTATCAGATCAAGTCAGACATAAGGAAACGTCCATGTCACCAGACAGGGCACAGCCGAGGGCTCCTCTGGAATATCCCACATCCAAACCTGTTTATGGATGATTTAAAACAGGTGCAGAGGAAGGGTGTCAGAATGCAAAGGAAACAGACTTCCTACCTTAGGACAGAAGACCAAAGAGAGTCTGCATAGCCCCGCAAAAGTGGGCCAAGATATCATTTCTCCCTTTAAATAAATCATAACAGATTAAATAATATGGAAGGATAACTAATGAAATGGACAATACTGGCATCAGAACAAACTGGCCAGGACTACATTTACTCTGCACATCAGCAAGCATCAGAGGAAGAGGGTTTGGAAACAGCCTTCAAGCTTGGGAAAACCCCACCTGATTTTAAGCTGCAATTTGTTCACAAAGGGGATTAAACTCCACTGCCTTTCTAGTGGCAGAGGACCGGCCTCAGTATCCCAAGTCTATGCCTCCTGGTCCTGCACCCCTGTGAAGCAGGAGGCTTGGCTGCCTTGCTTCCACTGGGGCAGCCAGAGGGACCCATTCACCCAGCCAGCACCGGCGCTGAGGCCTACTTAGAGGGAAGTGGTCCAGTTTTCACCTACGCTCAGCCCAGGTGACTCACAACGAGTTATTAGTAACATTCTGAGGAAGGGACACTTTGCTCAGAGCAAAGCGTGGAGGCTACAATCGCAGTGGTGAGCAGTCCTGCACACAGGGACCAACCGCCTGGCAGCTCATAACCGTGCACGGTACTTCTGCATTTTTAAGCCAAAGGACCCGGTGAGAGTATAATTGTTACCAAACTACAACACGGCAATCCCTAGGAGAGACAGCAGGTTATTCAAAGTGTGCAGGGTGGAGGGGAGCTGACCAAGCCTCACAAGGAAGGCAAAAATCATAAAGCATTCGCTACCCTTCTTCTCCTTCAAGTCACTGGATATTTGTCTGATAAAAATCAATGACTGTTTCCTGTGCCTTCTAAGAAATCTCCACTTTTGGAGCTAGGGACAACTTCCTTCTACCAGAATCAGATTCAAGCTTGATGCAATCTTGACAGCCAAATTTCCTTGCTGTGTCTGAAGTCAGTTCACTGCACAGTGAATTCAAAACAGCTATGAATCGTGCACCACAAATACCATTCTGAGAATGTCATAACTCAGTAATACATGGCAAAAGTCTGGGATGCAGAGATCATACGTAAAGCCTGGCTGTAAAATCCAGAACAGCTACGGATGTTGAAACCAGTGAAGAACCCTGGTACAAGGCGCTGAGGCTCTTCGCTGATTCTGTTTTTTCTGCCTTCTCTTTCACAGCTGAGTAAGAAGGTGAAAAGACAACATCTGATAAACTACATTAGCACCAACTCACAAAAGAATTGACCCAAACAAACACCTTTCATTTTCATTTTCCCAGTTCTGTAGCCCTTAACTAGGATTTATGATGGCAAACCTTACGCTGACCTAACTTCTGAGCTTAAGGGTCCATCAGAGTTTTACATGGCAATGACAGATGCCTGTTAAGCACGATATCTGTCTGAATTTCCAACACAGGAGACAGCGTCTGCCTTACATCTCACAGAAAGCATGTGTTATGGGTTTCCCTTCACTCTCTGCTCACTTCTGAAGTGGCCAGCACCCTAATGTTGCTGAAAGGGAGCAGATTCTTAATTTAGAGAAGCACAGTGACTGTTCCTGTATGAGAAACACTAGGGAAGGTTAAAAAAAAAAAATAAGAAAAATCCAAACCAAAACCAAAAACAGTCTCTGCCCTCCATCTCAGCTTGCGAACTCACACGCAGAAGTCCAGGCACAGTCTGGACTTTAAAGAGCTGATTCTGGGGCCTACAGCTAGAGATGAGAATTTCTTTCCTGACCACAGGCATCCTAAATTCCTGTTAATGGGATTAGCCTTAAATTCTTCTAAAGAAACATCCTTTCCCTCCCTCTTGCCCTCCTCCCATCTCCTTCTTCACACCACCATCTCCCGGCAAGCCAGATGGCAATTCAAGCTTTTCCATCTGGTGAACTAAGCTGCCTTGCAGGAAGGAGGAGGGCGCTCTGTGCAATGCCTTCAGAGGAGGTGGAGGCACGACTAGAAGCTCTGGTCGATACTCTACAGCTGATCGCCCTGCTAGAGACCGACCGACAGCGAAATCAAAGTGAGCGAAAAAGCCAGTAATACAAATAGGGAATACCTGCAAAGATATTCGTAACACTTGTACTGCTCCTCTCACACTCTTTAGATAATGCATGCTGATTCACAGCATATATATGATATTTATATTTTCATAGTTGAAATAAAGAGAAGGCTTAAAAACTCCAAGTCACTTTATAGGTAATATAATGATTTCAACAGCTAATTCACTGAGAGATTAGGCTGCAGAGACTTAGAGTCAGCTAACCAGGCGACAAAATAGGAAGGGAAAACTTGCACACACAAACATGTATCTTTTTTTGCTGTTGACATTTCAGACAGCTCTGGGGATGCAATACTTCTCAGAATTCCACAAATTACCAAATGAGATTAACAAGTAATTATCCTGCGAGAAAGACAAACATGATGCCATCACTACATTTCTAAGACGAATTTACAAACCAACTTTCAGGCACTTAAGCTGGGGTTTGTACATACCTGCAGCTTCCTTTTCTTCCTTGAGAGACTTCCCGTCCAGTCACTGATGCGTCGCATTCGGTTTTTTAATGTATCCTTCTTGGATGCATCCTCACTGAGGGGCTTGGACTTTCTGCACGGGAGTGTGTAGGAGGAGTAATGTGCAGGACTTCCCTGCTCTACCCTGGAGGGAACGTCAATGTCTGAGGCAAATGAGACACGGTTGCTCAGGCTACCGTGAGTGTCAATATACTCATCAGACAGCCTGATCCCAGGTGGAGGGGTGCTTTCCAAGTTTGTATCCTTATAGAGATCTCGGAGTGAGGAAAGAGATGAACTTTGGTTGAAGGACTTCTTGGTGTCGCTCACTGGGAAACTGGCATGAATGCTTGTATCTGGAGTGCTCCTGGTCAAATATGGACCGTCCAACTCATTGATATCCCCAGCGTTTCCCCAGAGAGAGTCATACCATGAAGACTCAGAGCTGAGGGAGCTTCCTTTACTAGATCGAAGCCTTGAATCAGTAGGTGACAGACGATGGCTTGAAGAACAGTCTGCGCTGGAGTTCCTCCTGACATCGAGCAGGTTATTTGGCTTAGATTCCAAGGCAGGCGAATACCTCAGCAACTGGACTGGTCCACTGGACTCCTCAGTCAGCACCTTGTTGTTGCAGCTGTTGTGGAATTCAACCCTCAAGCAACCGTCCAGCTTCCCCAGTGTTTTAATGAGAACTTTCGGACTCCTCCTGTCCTCTGATGGGGAGGTTGATGAAAGACTCTCATTCTTTCCATAGCAATTTAAAATGTGTCCATTGCATTCTCGGGAGGCAGAGTGATTACTCCCAGCTTGAAGGCCAATATAGCGGAAACCGTTCTCGGGCAAAAACATCGTGTTATTTCCTTGGCAGCAGTCCCCTGAGGCATTTGTCCTGTGTTTGGCATGGGCATTGCTTTTAGACACCTTCACCACAGTGTCACCAAGTCTAGATGAATAAGGCTGACTACTCTTGAAGTGTGAAAGGCAGCTTCTGGCGAGGGACCTCGATTTGTAGTTTGAGCCGCTATTGGTATGTCCCCATCCATGCATGGAGCAAGACTTCTCATCTTTAGCGTGAATGCTGCGAATTTTCAGAGAGCAAGGCTTCTGCTTAGCACCAGCTGTAGAAGCAGTATGATTTTTTGATCCCTGAAGACTGTATTGGCTTTCTGAATTCCCCATTTTCCACTAAATTAAGAAGAGCTTCATTAGAAACAATGGCTAGAAGACAGAGCAAAAAGTAACAGACCATTTTTACCCTCTACACAGGGAAGTTACTTTTTAAAAAATGATATGAAACAATTGTTTCCCAAAAAACCCATTAAATAGCCATTTACAATATTAAATTCATAACTGAACTTATTTTAGGGAAAGGCTAGGAAAGCCTATTCTCTGTATGGTTCATTACCCCTCTGTCATAAAGCTGGAATCTAACTCCATTGAAATCATGTCAACACCTTTCTCCACCCACACCACTGGCAACATCCTTTTCTTATAACCTACAAAATCTCTGGCTCCCAAGAACAATGGCATAATGAAAGGGAGACAGCAAGATAATCATAACTTAGATGTAAAGTGAACTGTACTTTCAGAGAACTCCTTTCTGCCAGGAGACAAGCCCACTGCAGTTTCAGCCTGACTGGTTTCTGTGCAACCAAGTTTTGCCTCAATAAACTGTTCAGCAAACCCTAACTTTGTGTTTAAAAGGAGTCAATCCAGGAGAAAGAAAAAAAAAAACCCACACCAAAAGAACAAATAACTTGGTTAGTGAATAGCCTCATCTTCCATTACAGCACAAAACTGCATTATGTTCACTTAGCATAGTGCAGTTTGATAGTTCACTTAGTAAAACGCTCGTCAGCTTTTTACTGAATTCACAGCGAACAGCACACACTGGAGCAGTCAAATTGCCCCAGTGAGATGACTGAAGATTTTGGACCTACATAAAGTGTACCCAAAAGTAAAAAAGATCGATCTGTTCTTTCTGTTTCTTGCAGAAACAACATCAAAGCACTTCTTCCACCAGCACTACGCTTCTTTGCACGTCGGATCTCAGACTATCACTCTTCAGAGAATCCACGGCAGCCTCATTAAAATTTTGTCAAAATTAGCCATTGTGAAAGCAGAATCTTATTTTCTAGAATTTGTATGTATTTTATCACCCCTACTTCTAGCCTTCAGCACTTCTAGACGAAAAACATCGTAAAAAACAATGAGCACACCTGTAGGATCACTCTTAAACACGGGCACGGTTAGCAGTTAGCATGCTCTGCATTGTCTTCGTGGCCAGCCGCTACACCAAAACCAGGATCCAGTTGCACACAGCCTTCCTAGAAAACACCAAAATGACAAAACAGGGCTCTCAGTCACATAGAACTTACACTTTACTCCAGCTGTAGGCAAAATGAATACCAAAAACAATCAGACCGAAGTTACAAATGGAGGAGAGATCTAGCTAAAGGGATTCCTGGGCTTCAGACATACATTTGTATAAACATACTTTCACAACTGTCATTAACTTAACACAATGAAGTCACTGTTTGGGCAAATGTTTTATTTTTTAATTCTGCCCTTCTCCCCTCTCCTTGACAAGTTGGGGCAAACTTTGAGCCCCCTCCAGTTTGCTTTTTGGAAGACCAATTACAGATAGCAGGATTGTGCAGTGATCCATTATAATTTGGACCAAACCGACCAGAGCAATGTCCTGCAGCATCCGTTTATCCTTCCCCATGCCTGGATTCCAACTATAACCCTTGCAGTGCAAGGCCACCACACAATTCACTCCACCAACCACCCAGCAACCTCTCTCTTTAGGTTTGTTCTGATTTTAAGTTAACTTGCCAGTAAAAAAAGAAAAAGGGAGTGCCAAGCACTGCACATGCCCACAGGTAACAAGACCCAATTTCTCCCTGACCATCTGAACACACGGGTCTTCACTTGGCACACAAAGGCTGCAACTCAAATCAAAAGGGCAGAAGCTGACTCTCACAAAACACACCAGCAGTTCAGGGATGGAAACACTCTGTACAAGAAGCTGTACAAGATCTTAGGGTGAACTTTGGAACAAACATTTTAACTACGAACCATTCTTCATACACTAGCCCCAGAAATACTCTTTTCTGCTTAAATTCAGTGACTACTGTTCGTAATTTTCAATTGAATAACTACGTGATTTGAACATGCAGAGTTTTGCTCTTTTTGACTCCTTTTACTGCATAAGAACCTTGAAGGTATTTAAAGGAATTCACTGGTATCCTAGGTATTTTGCTAACCTTACCAAACACAAAGGGAAAAGTTGAAAACTCGAGCTAAAAACAGTCTCAATAGCAAGCCTAGAAAAAAGTTAGCAAATAAATGACTTAGAAGAGATATATCCTTTTGGATCGTGCTAGAGATGCTACAGACCTATAAACACAAAATCATGGCCGTTATCACGAAGATATTTGATAAAACAGATAAGCTGCAGAAATTTCATTTTACCCTCAAAAAAAAAAAAAAAAAAAAAGAAAAATCTGTTTAACTTGCTTATTTGCTCTAACAATTTAGAAAGTTACTATTCAGGACACCCTTGCCTTGTAGGTTTGATTTGCCTGTGCTGCTACGTGTACACATTTATGTGAACAGTTTTTAAAATGTGATATGCAACACAGATTGAACAAAAGACTTTTGATTCAAGGTAAACAGAAGACAACACACAAACTTCCTAAGCTCCAGGCTGCTGAACAAATTGTGAACACCCAGCAAAACTGCTTTCCTCCATCCAGGAGGTGCAGACCGCAAACAAGCAGTGAGTTTACATTCAGAATTCTTCATTTGGGAGCAGAAACTACATTCAACAAGGGGGCTTTGAAGAGCTTATATCTATTCATAAGGGAACGCTGAACCCAATTTGCCTAAAGAAACAGGCAAAAAGACCATCTGGTCTCCATAGTGATTGTGCAATGGTTAGGTAATCCTTTTAACAGAGTGGGCAGCGAGCAAGCTGCTGTCATGAACCTCAGAAGATAGACATTCAATTCGTCAAGGCTCGAGCTGCTACCACTGGGTCCATTGTATGTGTGCGATCCAATACACAGGTCACATAATGGATGAAGGAATAAAATTATCTCAGGGTACAATGTCTACAAAACAGTGTCACAGTCTGTGCAGGAATCAGTCAGCAGTACAACAGCACAGTCAATAAATCCCATTGAAATAGCCCCGAGGGACTTTTCTCAGCATCCCAGCCGTCCAGAAAGCTACGGTAGGCTAAACATCGCCCGCGCTGCGATAACCAACTGGGGCATCTGCAAGGCTGCACAAAGACCGTCCCCGCTGAAAATCCGCTGTGATGCCTTTCTCTGGCGGAGCGATTTTCTTTCTGCTCGTTACGATGCGGGGGGAGTGGAGCAAGTCACCTTGTGCTCGAAGGCAGCGTGACGCCGGGGTGGGGGGCGGTCGTGGACAAGCTCTGGCTGCGCTCGCTCCAAACACACGTTTCACACCATTTGAACTTGTGGACGGGAAATCACAGCACAGGGGACAAAGTTCAGCCTCCCCTGTATTTCTCACAGCAACCTACCACCGCAGAAGACAGCACGCTTTTCTCTCTTCCTATGCAGAGGGATGAATGCTTCTTGTGAGCAAAACCAGCTTCTATGAATATTTTCTGCAATTATAATCAGTATATTTAGAAAGCAGCTCACTGCAGCTGAAGATGACTATTAAGAGTTTATTTGCTTTCAATTATACCCACACTCCCTAAAAAAAGAACTTTTTAATCTTCACCCTGGTTCCCCTTGACACATTCAAAAAACACAGCTATGCAAACATACTAATCCGGGAACCCCACCATCCCCACCACACCCAATAATTAGCGCAAATCATAACCCCAGAGCTAAAAACGTATTTCCCCACCTTGGGGCTTCTCCACATAAAGTTCCCCTAGACTTTTTTGGCTCCAAAAAACAAACACACAAGCTCAGGAGCCATTCCGGAGAAGCGCCTGCCCGCTATGTTCCCTGATCAACACCTCCACAGCTAGACTGCTTTGTAACTGCTAGAGGGGAAAATGCCTTTCTGAAGATCAAAGTGAGCGCACGTACAAGCAGTGCTCTGCAATGGCACGAGTCCTTCCCTCCCAGGTCTTCATCTCTCAAAATAAAGGTTTACAAAGCTTGACTCGCTAACCATACTGCAAGCAAAACTGAACCATAACAGTAACATCCCAGTACTAGGTTCACTTATGAGATACAATGAGGAATTATTGTATTCTGAATTAGTGGGAGATCTGAGTCAAGGGAGCCAGGCTCCTGTGCTGGTCTCCTCTGCCACAGTGGGAACAGACACCAAACATGATTTCGTCACTGCCAGCCATCTGCTTCCAGCACAGACGCACTAACCAGGCTGAGCCTGTCGAAAACTACAGGACAGAAAATGGCAAGCTCCAGGCCGACGGGAGGCAAGTGCAAAGCCGTAAGTAGACTCCACAACCACAGCCGGCATCAGACAACGGCCATATACCAATTACAAAGAAGCAAGAGCTTGTGGTTGCATCTTCCTAAGGAGGTTTGGAAGATTCAGCGAGTGACAATCTCACCACCCTGGATGTCGCAAGAGCTCAAGTAATGTCAGCCCTAGCAATATTAAGCTTTAGCCTGGATCAAGAAATTACCCTCACAAGACATGAACGCATATACAAAAGCTATCTCTCTGATATATTTTGATGCCTTTACTCCTCTGGATGGCTGGTGACAACGAACCTTCACTGGTAGATGTATAGTAAGTGACCTAGAAACCATTTAATCCCTGCTGAAGCTTCCCCAAAAATCTACTGATGAGGTGCAGGGAAGTTGGTTCTCACTTCACTAAGCATAACAACAGGGCAAAAATGGAAAAAAAAAAAAAAAAAAAAAAAGACAAAAAAGGAACAGTATGGATTGGTCCAGATGAGGATAACATCAGCCCATCAAATTAGCACTACTTAGTGAGGACTCGCTGAGAAATGCAGGAACTCATGAGAGTCTTAGAGTTACCAGGAACAATAACTCTTTATGCACAGCAGAAGAGCTTAAATTTAAAACCTACTGTCTTTTACAAGAGAAAGGCTTTTAAAAGAAGTGCTCGAGTAAGAGCTAGAAAATAGGAAAGAGCTAGAGATAGCTGTCTAGCCTCCTAAAAATAAGTCTGCATCTTTTCAGTTCTTTACAATGACACACCAGGACACAGTTTAAACTTTTTAAGAAGGCTTTTCCCTCTTAAAGGACAAAAGAAAAGTACAAAAAATTATTCAAGAAAGAAATAGGCTGAGTATTTTATTCCTACTTGTAGCTTAAGCAGCAACCATGTGTCACAGCCTCTTCAGACTTTCTTCACCAACAGGAGGACTGTCACCCACACCAGTGTGGTACCTTTTGAGAGGGCACAGGACCAATTCTCAAGTACCTGCCGCCGGGCATAGCCCCTCACAGCCATGCACTTGCGTATAAACATCTGCCAAAGCAAGGCAGAGCTTCAACCCACTTTGCGATGACATAAATACTTATACAAAGGGCCTTTATATGCAAAGGGCTGAGTATATTCCCTCAGCTACTCTCTAATAACGAAGCAAGAGGAAAGAGCCATGTGTGCTTTCTGCCGTGTCTGAAAACCGTATTTGCAGGAGGGCAGGTAAGGAGTCCTGGCTGCAGAGCGGGCAGCGATGGCCACCTCCGGGCTGCGCACGGTGGAGCGGGAAGGTGCGGAGGGGAGCAGGGGGAGAGGAGAGAAGGCAGGGCCAGGGTCTTTACACAGGCGGCTGCTCTGAGCGCGTGGCTCCCAAGTGCACCACAGAGGACTGTCATCAGGATTAGTGGAGCTGGGATAATGGAGAATCTGAAAATATTTCAGAGCAATAAAAAATGCAACAGAAAGCCCCCTCATTTATATGAAATGACCAACTTGTTTTCTTTTAATGGCAGATCTAGTTAGAAATGTTGCAGGCTTTGATGTACAGTAGTGGTTTTTTACATCAGGAAAAGCTTTTTTCGTTATTGGTTTTGGGTTTTTTTTAATTGACTGAGTAATTCCTATTTTTTCTTTCAAACTACTTTTACGTTCTCTTTCACCGTCTATTTTAAATGCCTTGCAAAGTCTTAGAATTATATATAAACTATCTTTCAGAACCTAACGTGTTCATAAGTTTTGCAAAGAATCACTGTGCTTGGTGAATTCTTACAGGGATACAGAATTACAGGTTTGAAGTTTTAATTAACTTTTAATCTACTTTGGTGTTTAATATGAAAGTAATACAGAATACTAGAATGTGAACCTGCCCTCACCTTCCTGCACGGCTGCGTATGGACGGATACATGACATTAATGAGGGAGGCAGGTTAGCACAACACTGTAGCTGGATTAAATGTGGAGTTTCTTACTGGAAACAATTTACTATATTTTTTAGAACTACGCACTTTGGTCACATGCTTCCACAAATCAGAAGCAGATTTCTTATTCCTGCAACCTCAATCACATTCCTATTACAAAAATATACCATAATAATTATACCGTGGTATTCTTGGCAGGATATTTTGCATTATATACCACTGTATTCACAGAATGAATAACCAAAATACCACAAGCATGTCTGTCTTTAAAAAAAACAAAAGGAGGGGGACTCTTTTGCCTTAAAAATCCCGTTTGAAGACAGAATTCCTCACTCACTCATTAGTCTCTTCAGAGTTACAGCCTTCTGTATTAGGAACTGTTTGGTAGCTCACAGATCAAATTAAACCCAATAGTTTTTCTCATTAAACATAAGTTTTCGTTATGGCCCCAGACACTTCTTTTCATGCTGTGAATCATACCTACACTGCATATAGGCTTCTAGTTTCACAGTTTAAGCAAGAAGAGGATAATCTCCTTTCCCGGTTCCTTCTCTTAAAATACATTAATCCCAACAAGTCTACACCGCACCACAGATATACTGCATTGGAACTACACATCCCATACCTGGGACATGATTCCTTCTTTTACTCAACCCATTCTTCTGGGTCCAAGACATTGACAGCTGAATTAAATTATGCTTTATAGCTTTCAAGTTAGCGCAATATGGAAGGCTGAGTCAAGCCTGAAGATCCTTATCATGTTACACCAGTGCTGATACAATCTAAATCCCTAGGGACTTATTTTTCTTTGGCAGGAAAAACAAATTTCACCATTTGTAAATGTTATTGAATTTATACACAATGGCTAAAGTGCACATCCATTTAAATAAAAGCCATTAAGTTTGTTAAGAAAAAAACAAAACAGGAATGCCAGCTCACATCTTGGCTTAATGCAGTAGCTGCAGTAGTTAAAGAGTTGATATGTCAAAGGGTCTAGTTCCTGCCCTTGAAGAGGAAATGAACTCAGTCATCTGAAAGGTCTTTTCTTCTCCACCTACTCTGGTTGCAAACATACCGGCAGGTCCTGGTGTGGTGCCTTCAAGGAATCGGAACGCCTGGGGCCTCGGGCAGGGAGGATGGTGCACCTGAAAGGAGCTGAGATGCTCCAAGCCGGGAAGCCTCAGCGCCAGCCTCACTGCCCGCCCTGGGCTGTGGAGTAACAACACTTTGGAGACCGAGCTCAGGTCCCCAGACTTCCTGCCCGAGCTTAGACAAACTCCTGAAGAGGTCTCTGCCTCAGTCCTCCTTACTCGTGATAACAACAGGAGAGGAGATTGGGGCTTTCTGGTCAAACTGGGATTCCCAGATCCCCACCAGGAACATCTGCCCTTCTCCTCTCTCGTCTGCTTCAGCAGCAACCAGCTCATGCCGTCAAATACAACCACAGCCAGCAGACAGCAATGGGGATATTCTCTCACATGTAACCACCCAAAACTGTAGGTGCCAAAATATCAGCTTTAGAAAGGGTAGGAGAAAGGTTATTTTTGGACTAGAACCCAGTTTACAACACCGTACGCCAAGCAGCCCCATAGACCCTACCAAAAGAAGCAGCAAACAGTAGCAGGGATGAGCAGTCCCTGGCAGTAACATTAACCCATTCTACCCCAAAGACCCATTTTCGTGTAACACCTTCCACGTCGATCAGACCAACTCTTAACCCTTGGAACCAGAGAAAAACTTCCAGCAGCACCTGGCAGGACAGCACGCTTCAGCCTGATGGACAGAGGCCAGCACCGCTGCAGGACTCCCTGCCTGACATCTATTTCACAGCCTGCTCCACAGGCAGGAGGGGGAAACCACGCAGCATTTGGCATAGTCTTTTCTACTTCTCCGTTTACACATTCATAAACACCTGAGGGTGTCGATTCCAAAGTAAATGCGCTCCCACCTTCAGCCCTGGAACTTCCTGAAGAGGACAGAGGATCTGGGAGTTAGATACCAGAAGTAAACTTCAGACACAGTCCCTTGGAAAATTAAAAGCAGATCTTGATTTTTGCATGCCAAGAGCCCTACAGCAGTCACATAGCCTAGAGCTTCCTTTCCTGTACCCCTGTAGTACCAGCATGTTACTCACACATTAAAAGAATAAAAAAGTACATTAAGGATCAGGTTTCCTCACTAAAACACTTCCTTTGCAGCTTCACAGCTGCAGAGTGCCTCTTCCATGATATGCAGATACACCTTTCCTGTTGAAGGTGATCAGATAAAAAAAAATTCCACTCCTTGCCTCTAACTAGTAATTTGCTATACATTATATAATGTTATCAAATTATCCGCCCTAAAGGGAAAGAAATGCATGATTTCCAGAATGAAGTCACCAGTGTACAAAATTAACTCTGTGACCACATCAGCAACAAGCATAAACAAAGTAGCAAACTTTGGTTGCATTGCACAAGCAATTAATCACCCCCCTTGCTAAAAAAAAAGGGGGGGGCTGGGGTGGGAAAGGCACTTCCCCATTTCGTGGGCATTTCCCTCTCTTTTAATTTTTCTGTGCCATGTAACATAGCATTTTCACAATTTGTGTACAGTTACATATTTAAAAGATACGTAGTGTTAAAAAACTATGCAGAAAGATCAAACCTCGTGCAGGACCTACCTTTGCCAGATGCAGAAGCTCTGGCTTTCCATACCATCCCGGTTCTGTAGTCGTAGTGTTGACTGAAACTTTTTCCTCTAACACTTCACAAACCTATAACTCTTGCTTGGGTACTGTCTATTTATTGCAATTTTTTTAAGTATTAGTGAGAGTAGACAGCATAATAAAAAAGAAAAGATTCAGAGGGATTATTAATCATACTGCATTAGGAGACTCCCTTTAATGTTGCAGAAACTGTAGCACTCTCAAAGATACTTTCTCATACTTTCCTTAAAAAAATAGCCAGCCCCGTCGTAGCAGAGCAGTAAAATGATCCTAGTGGTGGTTTATTTAGCAATTCAGGCAATTGAGTTTGACAGATGACCACTGAGAACGGTTTTCTGGAGGAAAACCATTCATCCTGGGCTCAGCCGGCGACAGCAGAGGCAGTGGCAGGGGCTGCGAGTCCTGGCACTGCAGCAGCCCGCTCTGCCCTCCGCTTTCCAAGGCTTCCCACGTCTTTCCCTACTTTTCCT
>Ga0181612_116641_pt1 | contig 14668 bp, 11 predicted proteins | sample HoacroProtozoa21_FD_119630 | JGI IMG/M metagenome (GOLD analysis project Ga0181612, IMG submission 119630) | Hoatzin crop microbial communities from Cojedes, Venezuel. Combined Assembly of Gp0051906, Gp0051904, Gp0051908 | reverse complement strand
GAGCAGAGGGGCAGAATCCCCTCCCTGACCCTGCTGGCCATGCTGCTTGTGATGCAGCCCAGGGTACGGTTGGCCTGCTGGGCTGCGAGCACACACTACCAGGTCATTAAGATTGAGGGTTATTGGAACTGAGGAGGCCAGTATCTCATTGCTGAAAACAGCTGTTTTTTTAAAAAAGATTATTGGATGTAGAGGTGTCAAGGCCTACAGTGGCCAAAAGTTCTTGCATTTCAGGTTATAGTTCTATCATTTGACCAGATTACAATCCATTTTCTAAAGATATAGTTTTGATCTGTACAGCAAATGTAATAGTTTCTTGGACCAAGTCCATCCGGCTTTGAAAGCTTACTTAGGGAAGTATTTCTGAAGTATGCAGTTGTGTCTTTTGGACAACCCCTCTTGATCCCTTCTCTGTAGCAACAGGGGAAAGGGTCCAAATTCACCAGTAAGTTTTCAAAGTTCTTTGTAAAACTATTATAGAGTTTTTCTGAAAAAAGACTTATTTTGTGTATGTGAAGCTATATATGGGTCTCTTCCTTCTGAATGTTTTACCTTTACACTTGATGTAATTAATGTATATAAACTTTTCCAATATGAACCTAGGTTATTATAGCTTGAATTTTAAAACCTGAAGTAGCATTGCTGTCATGAAATACTGTCTGATGTTGGGTAAACACATAAACAGAGATAAATGTAGCAGCTAAAGCTATATTAGCTTTAAGATTTAATGTGATTACTGGAGCAAATAGATGGCTAGCTATGGTGGGTGGTAAAGTATTTCTCGCAGATGATGTGGCATAAGCATAAGATGCCCTTTAGTAAGCTGCATAAGATGACATATTACTGTATTTTCAAGATTGATAGGTTATATGACTGGAAAAAAAGTCCAGATACAGATGTAGCTGTCACTTTAAAGAAGCAGAAAAAGAATACGAGAGATGAATTTGAAGAACGTGCAAAAGCTATCATAGTGGAATTTGCGAAACAGGTAGGCTGAAATATTCAAAGTTCTCTGGTTAACCAAAGTGATAGTAAAGGTGGTGGGTGGATGGTGTGGTTTGTGTGGTGGTTTTTCTTCTTTCCACAAAACAACTTGGAGTATCAAGAAAACTGTTGCATCTCTTCTGTCACATCAATGTTTACTTCTCACAAACCAAACTTTGTTATTCCTAAATTAATCTCTTTTAACTGCTCCGTCCTTAGAGTGCTAGTTTGGAGAGAGGCAGCAGCTAATTGCTGTGCATGGTCAATGGAGTCGTGAATAGCAGATTAAGTTTTCTGTCCCTGTTCTCTCTCTCTTTGGGAATCGTCTGAGAGAATCCCATCTGTCTCTTGTTCCCTTGGACGCTGGCAGGGCATGAATCGCATCAGTTCTGGGAACTTCTGTTGGCGACATACAATGCTGTCTAGAAGCTAGATGTGGTAATGAGCTTTGCAGAGTTATTCTGTACTGCTTCCAAGTGTGGGTTCGTGTTCCAGAGCGTACCGTACTGTCAGTAACAATCTTGGTTTTAAAATTGGGATTCAAAAAATGCAACAGTAATTGACTGGGGTTGAATGTTACTGTTAATACTGATGTGTCTGTATGTTTTTCACTACATAACTATTAATCCTGATTCCAGGGCTTGAACGCTGCCTTGTTTTATGAGAATAAGGATCCCCGCACTTTTGTTTCTCTTGTACCTACCTCTGCTCACACAGGGGATGGCATGGGAAGTCTGATAGCTCTTCTCGTTGAGCTAACGCAAACTATGCTGACCAAGAGACTGGCTGAGTGTCAGGAGCTGAGAGCTCAAGTCATGGAGGTAATGCAGCAGCTGGTCTTCAAAATTAATCTAGAAATTTCTCCATTCCCTGTCCCCTGCTTCCTGGTAAAAAAAAAAAAACGGTGTGTTTGAAGTGCCTAAATAGGGCGTAACTTTTTTCCCCTTCCATCCAGGTTAAGGCGCTGCCAGGCATGGGCACTACCATAGATGTTATTTTGATTAACGGACGCCTGAAAGAAGGAGACACCATTATTGTTCCTGGGGTAGAAGGTCCTATAGTAACTCAGATTAGAGGTCTTCTGCTACCTCCTCCTATGAAGGAGCTACGAGTTAAGGTATGGAAACTGGTTAGTGTACTGCCATTTACCAGGGAAAAAAAATACAAGTGTTATAAAAAATGAGAATGTAGTAGAGCGCTGTTATGTTAGCGGTGTCTAGGGATGACTTCAAGGGGAAGATAGTGCATGTCTAGTGTTTTTGTGACTGTACTTGTGTATACCTGTTGGTGTGTCTGTTATGACAGTGGCAAAGAAAGGGATCAAGGAGTTGCCTTGCAGTGAGGATTAAGATGTGTGTGCTTTAATAAGGGGTTCCAGTGTGTGGCTACGTGTGAGAGGGAGATACCCATCTTAAACGGAAATCGGAGTAGAGTGACTTCTGAGTTAAAGCACATATTATCAGTAAAAGTGTTTTTTCATAACAAAAATCAGATACAGTTAGATTTGAGAAAAATCAACAACTGAGTTTTTAAAGAGTAGTTAGTGAGTGGCGACGAGCGGGACCTCTGCAGAATCTGCAGCCTTTGGTCATTTTCAAGAGTTGCTGGAGGTTTTGCTGGAGGTTTTGCTGCCCTTGTCTTAACAGACTGGAGGGAGACACTGAACTCCAGACCCTGCCTGCATTGCTTTCCGTGAAAGGAGGAGGAAAGCCACAGAAACCAAAGGCTATAAATACATTAATACATGCATTAATATTAAAAAATACAATTAAAAGGTGATGAAAAGAGCTGCTCTAATCCTTCCTGTTGAAAAGGGAAGGAGTAAGTGTCCACACAGATCTTGCTTAAGGCAAAGAAAACCATACAGATAACCTTGGTGAATGTAAGAGGACAGGCCTTGAAGGTTTGGTTTAGTGGTGGAAAACTAGTGTCGGGGTCCTAATCCAAGGCCATAACAACTGTGGTGTGCATCAGTTCCTTGGGGAGCCATGTCCCTGCAGGCCACTGAGTCATCAGTGTTTCATCTGGTTCCTTCCTGCAAACTTAGATATTCCTGTAAAGTAGTACTAATAATTGCTGGGGGCACGGGTGATCCTCTGTTGTGAGACCATTGTGGCCTCAGGTGCTGAAGGACACGATACTGATGTTGACGTGGCATCTGAGCAAGGGCTTCTTGCCCTGCTTTAGGTTGGAAGATGAGAGCCGCTCTTCCCACTGTGTGTGTGGCAGTCAGGTGCACCTGTGGGGCAGGGCAGTTGCCTTGGGGAATCTAAGTCCGGCTTCCCGCTCTGGAGCGCGGCTTTACAGTAACAACTTGGTATTGGCTAGAGAGCAGCAAAGCAAAAACTGACGTTTGTGCTTAGGTTACGTCCTCTGCTTTGTTGGAAGCTGTTGAGTGTCTTCTGCTACCCTGAGGAATGAATTGAAAGCGCTTCCATCAGTCTGCTTCCCTTTAAACAAAGCAGAAGATGAAGTGGTGTGTGAAACTGAGATGGAAGGTTTTCTGTGGGACTGAATAGCAAGGTAACAGACCACAGGTTCCCATCAACAGAATCTTCAGATGAGGGTCTGCGCTTTGGTGGGAGATGGAGCACCGAGATGAAGAACACTGGACTGGGAACCTTTAGCTGGGGAAGTGGATCTAGGGGAGCTGGTTTTATCTGAAGCAGGCAAGGAGGATGCATGCAGCCTGTGCATGGGGAATGGTCATCCTTGAAATAACAGGCAAATTTTGGGGTGGAGGGCTAAAGAATAGAGGCTTGCAGGAACAACGTGCTTACTGAGGAAGGAAGCCGCTTTGCAGTTTGAAGAAAAGGATGGGACATCTGAACAAAAGAAACGAAGAAACAACCCAGAACATCCCTCCAATATTCATTTAAAGGTCTCCAGAAGTAACTGCTGCTGTGATGCCTTAGAGCCGTGCCCTGTGTGGGGAGAGATCTCCAGGCTCCCCTGGGAAATGGAGCATGGCACTGCATACCCGAGAAGGCTGGATGGGAGGCCTCCAGGAGACAGCTCTCCTTGTACAGAGCTGTGGGCTGGTCCAGCTAGGCGCTCTCCTCCATCACCATCTTCCCCTCGCTTCCCTATGGGGCTGGATTTGTGGCGCTTTTTAGTGAGCAGCTGCCTGTTGCTGCTTGCCGTTTTCTAGTATGTATTCGTTTTTGGCCACCTCCTCTGTCTTCAGTTCTCTGCCTTCAGACGGTTCCCCCTGCTCTGCCCCCCTCAGCAGGGGGTGGGTGGCTGGGTGGAAGGTATCTGGTGGCAGAGGAGCACACGGGCTGAAACGTGTGTGCCGGGAATGCAAGCAGAGAAAATCAGTGGTGGGAGATGGGAGCTGCTGGACTCCTGTCATGCTCTCTGCTGTGCTCAGGGGGAGCAGGTTCCTCAGCCGCTCAGCACCGCTCTGTGTTGCTGTGTAGCACCTCGGTGAACTCTTTGCTGTTGTGTATTCTCCTTTTCAGAACCAGTATGAAAAGCACAAAGAGGTCGTTGCTGCTCAAGGTGTGAAGATTCTTGGGAAAGATTTGGAGAAAACATTGGCTGGTTTGCCATTGCTTGTAGCTTATAAAGAGGATGAAGTCCCAGTCCTCAAGGTGAGGCGGCTGATGTTGAAATAAGGCACTTGAACTGAGGGTAACTTGAATTCTCTGGCAATGAAGCTCATTCAAATGTTGAGAGCTCAGTATGTAAGTAACTTGCTTTTCGTGATTGTATTTTAAAAACTGTTAACGATAACATGCTGCAGCCTTGATGTTTTTAGCATCTTGACCTGTAGCTTTTCCCTGGTATTTTGCTGGTAGAATAAGGTATGAAAACAAGTATCATAGCATAGTTTGACTGTTAATTACTGATTTGGTATTTGTAGTAGTTTACGCATATATTACAATTAAATTATATTAGGCAAATATCTGCTAATGCAGTTCTTAAATCAGCTTTGTAATTATGATAGTTTTAAGACTTCTGTAGTGAATTTCTTTTGTGACTTACACTTTAAAAATGGCAGAGGAAAGAATGTAGCTATCTTAAAACCGAGATTAGATTCCTGTTCTGCGAAGTCAGGAAGCTAGTTTATAAAGGAAACTTACCTGTTCATAGTTTTCTTTTAACCATAGTTTTACTTCAGCCTTCTGCCCGCTTATCTTTGCCTCTAAAGGGAGGTTAATCTTTCAGGTCCTCCAAGTACAGACCTTGTTTCTGGGCACATATGACTATGTATGTAAAGTGTGCTAGTAGTAGATGGCAACACCCCTTCATCTGGCAGAGGAAAAGACTGAGTAGGTTTAAAAGGCATAGGCTCTTAGAGACATGCGATGGGTTTTTATAACTTCTCTGAAAGCAGCAAAATGGCCTGGCTGCTCTTGTAGCCTCCATTTTGCACCTAGGCCTAACGAGCGTTTGGAATCCGGTCCAGCGCACGGTTGCAGGAGTGTCTGCTTTTATTGTTGATCCACTGTGAGGCAACCAAAGGTGCTGCCACGCGCCGCATGCGGGTGTTGTGTCCGCTCTGTCCTGCCAGCAGGAACTTGCGGTGCTGGGGAGAGCAGCGCGTAGGTGGTAGAGAAACGTTGCTGGCTTCCCAGGTGGGCAGCTGCTCTCCTTTCCGTGATCACCTTCTTGCAAAATCCTCAGGTCTAGTGCAGTGCAGACCTCTCCAGTGCCTGCAGTGAGCGGCAGCGTGTCGCAGGGCTGTAAGGTGGTGCCTGTCGCTATGGCTGTCGCATACTTGCAGCAGCTGATGAACATAAGGATGTTGCACCCCGAGTCATAGCAGCAATAGAACTAAAACTTGCTGGTTTTTTTTTTTTTTTTTTTTTTTTTTTTTTTTTTTTCCTGCAGGATGAGCTAATACATGAGCTGAAGCAAACACTGAATGCAATCAAATTAGAAGAGAAAGGTGTTTATGTCCAGGCTTCTACTTTAGGCTCTTTAGAGGCATTACTTGAATTTCTTAAAACGTCGGAAGTGCCAGTAAGTACTTCTGTGCTGTACCCGATGTTGTTTTTGCGTTGTAGTTGCTAACTGTTGCCTTTCAACTCAGAAAGACTAGTGGCTGATCTGTGTGGCTTTCCTCCTCAACAGTATTCGGGAATTAATATAGGTCCTGTCCATAAAAAAGACGTTATGAAGGCATCGGTTATGTTGGAGCATGACCCGCAGTAAGTAACTTCTTTGCTTTCCGATGTTGACGGATGCGCGGCGGTGTCTGAGAGCGGCCCCGTCCTGAGCTCTGGTTCTGTGCGCTGTCTGGTAAACTGCTTGACTTGCTGTCACCTACAGATACGCAGTCATTCTGGCATTCGATGTGAGGATTGAACGTGATGCACAGGAAATGGCTGACAGTTTAGGAGTGCGAATTTTTAGTGCTGAAATAATTTATCACTTATTTGATGCCTTCACAAAATATAGACAAGACTACAAAAAACAGAAACAAGAGGAATTCAAGTAAGTTACAGCAGTCCTGTTCTTGATGCTTCCCAAATAAGTGTCTCTTAATTGTTTTATAATAAATGACATTGCATTTAACAATGTCTTTCCATGTTATTGTTAGCATGTAGTTCTGGTGGGAAGGAAAGGAAGAAGCGGATAGCACAGTAACTCCAGTCTCATTGTTTACATCTGGGATTGGGCTCAGTAGGCTGAGTGTCGTGAAGCAGTTGTAAGATTTATCTACAACTATCATGTAATACAGAGTGTTCTTACTAAGGTTTGCTCTGCCTGCTTGGCTTCTGTTCCTAGTTTGTGACAGGTGGGTTAGTCCTGCAGAGTTAAGAAACAAAAGGGATTTGGATTCTATTGTTTCGTATTTCTGCAGTTCCAGTGTACAGGGCTTAACTGTGACTGCAGTAACATGAATATGCAATCATTTAAGGATACATAGGGACCCAAAGAATCTGTGTCATTGGCTGATCGTCAGTAAAGTAAGGACAGACTAAATAAATGAAAACGTGTTTCATTCCATATTGATCCCAATTTGAGTTTGTATACCCCAGCGTTTAAACGTTTGTTCACTTTGCAAACAAAAATTTTTTTTTTTTGGACTCCTTGTGATGGGTTGAGGCAATAATATTTCTATTCCTATGCTCTTCTGAGACTATAATTATACTGTAAAATTACTATCCCTTTGGTCTTGCTCTTAGTTGACTGCCCAAGCCAGTCAAAATAAAATGCATGCCAGCCACGCTTCATTATTGCTCCCCGTAGTTCCTGAAGATCAAGTATTGACTAGAATTGGCAAGATTGGAAAAAGAGTTTTTCCTGCTTGATTTCTTCCCAAGTGACACTCCTAGAATAACGCCCAAGAAGTGTGGGAGAAGGCAGAACTGTCACTGTTGTGTACACTGTTCCAGTATCTGTTTCAAAATGTCTTTCCTTTGTCACCTTCCAGGCACATAGCAGTATTTCCTTGCAAGATGAAGATACTCCCTCAGTTCATTTTCAACTCTCGTGACCCAATCGTGATGGGTGTAGTTGTGGAGGCCGGCCAGGTGAAGCAGGGGACTCCCATGTGTGTACCTAGCAAAAACGTAAGTAAGCGCCCCTTCCCCGTGGGCGTTCCTCCCACCTGGTCGCTCCTGGGACGACACACAGGAAACGCTCGCCTGCTTTTCCCCCGGGTACAGAGTTTGGGCAGGAGAGGAGATGTGGATTTTTAGATCAGATCTCTTCCCGGTGATCAGCCATCTTGCTGGTCTCGGCTGTGAGGGAGCTGAGTCCTGTAGCGGGGCACAGCCTCCTGGCTGCCGCAGGGCCCTGCCAGGAAGCGTGTCTAGTGGGTATCTGCCGGTCAGCCTCCCTCCCCTCCTGCAATTTCTGTCTTGTGGTATAAAGTAACGAGCAAAACTGTCATTCCTGGTAGCTAATAAGGGGGAGAAGTCCACTCCTGACATCTTAAGGGATAATAAATTGGTATCCCAGATGGATGCGGGTGGAACTGTGGATGGTCTGATGTCGCTGCCCTTTTCAGTCCAGCATGTATCGCTCTGCCCGTTCCCAGGCGGCCGCTCCGGTAGTGCGGTGCTTCACATGAGCAGCTCTGTACACACAAACGGGAATCTGGAGAGGAGTGTGTGTGTGCACGGAGGTTTTGTGGATGTGTCTTACAGCTTCTTGATTGTATTACAGTTTGTTGAAATTGGAATAATTACAAGTATTGAAGTAAACCATAAGCCAGTGGAGGTTGCAAAAAAAGGCCAAGAAGTATGTGTGAAAATAGAACCTATTCCTGGTGAATCACCCAAAATGTACGGACGCCACTTTGAAGCAACAGATATCCTCGTCAGTAAGGTAAGAGCAATCTGTGTTTTTGGAGAGGGCTTATGACATAGCGGTAGCTTGCTTGAAGTGGAAATGTTGCACGATGCCTGGAAAACACCCCCTAGGAATCTTCCCTCAGGGACACCTGAAGCAGTTAGCGTGGCATTGCTCAGCTGAGTTTCTCCGCAGCCTTGCTGTGAGGTTTGCAGTCGTGCCCCTCGAGGGCCGAAGGAGCGATGTACTGCTGCTAAAAATCCCTTGCAGCCAGCTGCAGCTGGGGGGGAGAAACGGCACGTGAGCTGTCTGCATACCGCTGAATGTAGCTGCTGCTCAGAGCGGCTCAGCAGCCCCGCAGCGCTGCGGCCCGATTGTGTGTGCCTGGTTTTGATATCGTGCAGTCAACAGCCGCACGTCAGCTGCTCCGACTCTGGAACACTGGGCTCGGGGCAGGGGGCGATCCCTTGCTCAGTCTTCTGCTGTCGGAGGCCAAGCTGCAGCTCTCCACATCCCGATGGGCTTCAGTCAGGATGCTGTAAGATGCCCCCGCCACACACGCGCTGGGGACTTGTGCCCACAGAGGGGGTGAGAGCCCCAGGGGCTCTTCAGATGGAGGTGGAGGGCCTGGGGCAGGGACCGGGCGGCGGCACTGGTGCTGCAGGCGCCAGGGGAGGCAGGAGGTCCTCTCTGGCCACCGGTTCTTGCTGTACTGCCCCGGCGTGAGATGGGCTGCGCTGCTGCGGTCTTTGAACACCAAGGAAGGGGTGGAGGGAGGGGAGGAGGGCAACGAATGGGACAGGTCATGCAGCGCATCAGTAACGGAACTGGGATCGGAATGAGCTTTCCTGCTGCGCAAACCGATGCCCTTTCTTCAGATAAATGGCTTCCAACGCATGAAAAGCTGCCGTAATTAGTATGCACGGGTATGCTTCTGATGGGCTTGTCTTGTGTGTTACAGATCAGTCGTCAGTCCATCGACGCTCTGAAGGACTGGTTCAGGGATGAAATGCAGAAGTCTGACTGGCAGCTTATAGTAGAGCTGAAGAAAGTGTTTGAAATCATCTAGATAACTTTTTACAGCAACTGGGAGGCAGGAATAAATGCGCTATTCCTGTTCTAAAAGTTACCAACAGAGTCCTATATTGAAGACAGTGTTGGATATATGTTTGGGAGGAAAATATGTGGATAAAATGTTTTCCATGAGAAACCAAGAAATTTACACTGGTTTGACAGTGGTCAATTTACATGTTCCCATGGTTCCAATGTGCCTGTTCACCTCTCCTACTGCCCTTCCTACTACTGGCTGCTGTTTTAAAGTTTGCCCTTCCTTCTCTTACACCTTCCTTCCACCCTTTTTTCCCTTCCTCTCTCCAAGATAAAATAAAATAAATTGAATTTTTATTACAGAACTAAAGCTCTTTCACTTTTATACTGATGAGATCAGTACTGCAGTATTTGATCAACCGAGCTTCTGCAGACTTTGTGATTCTTGGGACATTTTTGATGTAAGAAGTACTTCTTTATTTATGCATACCTCTTCCCTTGACTCTCTTTTCCAACATTCTTCTGCTTTGTGCCTATAGAAATTTTTTTAATAGAAAATTAGGCAATTGGATACTTCTGTATTTGCTTTGTGTGAAACACTGATGTAAAGCATAGTTGGCCGCCTTTTACTGCTTGTACAGTTCATGAAAGTCGACCTGTAATCATTATACCGCAGAGCCGCAAATAAAGGAGATGGACATCGTAGCCCACTTGTTTTACAGTTTGCTTCAATACACAAAGTTTGGCTTCATGGGCTGTGGCAGGCGTGGAAGTGCCAGGCGGAGGCTCGTGCCTCTGCGCTTGGCAAAGCGTCGGAGGTGCGTTCACCAGAGGCGTTTCTTCCTTTGGCATCACTTCCCCTTGCGCGGCGCGTGCTGCGTGCGGCGGTGATGTCGGTGGCTCGTGTCTCTTACCGCGTTCCCGAAGCACCGGAGTCGCAGGCTGGGTGTTGAGCAAGTCACGGTGCCCAGGGGGGCTCAGCAGGGAGGAGTTCAGAGGTGGCGTCTCCTCTCCAGCTGCTGCTCCGAGTTGTGGTGAGCGCCCGCAGCACAAGCAAGCGGTGACTCTGGATGCTGCATCAGCGCTGCCGAGTCATCCGACGGCGTGGGACTGAGCCGGCTCATGCAGCGTCCGGCTGATCTCTGTGACGAGCAGGAGTCGGTCTGCAGCCCCAGCCTTGTCCTGCCCGCCCTTCCTTCCTTCCTTCCTTCCCCCGTGGTTCCCTGCTTAGGCTGACAGCTCGGTGTGTCTCTCATCAGGTAGTCTCCTGGTAACGGACAGCTCGTGTTGAGAGGAGCTAAACAAACAGGTTTCAAAAGCACAAGCTGAAACAAAATCGATAATGATCTTTCATGTAGCTGAGATTTTTAGCATTTAAAATACAAGAATTTAACCTGCAATAAGTGGTTTGATCAGATTTCTTCTGTCACATTACTTTTTTTAGTTGGAAAAATCTTAATTTTATAATTGGGATTGTGCAGAGTCCGTTACAAAGGAACACTTAATTCCTTTGGCAATGGAATTTAAATTACTGGATTTTTTTTTGTTTGTGAAGACTAAACTTGCTGTTGAAAAGGACCTTTTCAGTATGGTTGGTGCGTGGTGCACATTCACGTCACTGGGTGTGTTGGTGGTTTAGAACAGAATGATGACAGTGAGGAGACTGCATTTCATTGTTACAATTTTCTTTTGCAAACTATGCAATCATGAAAACTACACTAATAAAAGAAGTTCTTATGAACCCACATGTTGAACGTTGTGGTCTTGATGCGTTCTTGGCTGTTTCCTTGAAGGTGGAAGGGTGCTTGTTCTTACCACAGGTAAAGACTCTGGGAAAAGAATCATGCTGTTTTTGCAGGTTGCTGTTGTGGAACTTGTAAAATACCTTCACTAAAAGGCTTTAAGGAAGCAGGTAACTTGAATATTTAAGGGCTTGAAGCAGGGATCACTGAGGGAGAATATATCATTACGAATAGCCCCACTCAGTTAAGTAATGCTTTGAGTCCTTTTTTTCTTTAAAAAAAATACGCTGGTTTCAAGTATGCCTTGAGCAGCACTCCCAAAACCAGAGCTGTGTACATGGAACCTACTGTCTCAAAGACAGTCCCAGCTCTCTCAGCCTCTCCTCGTGTTACGAAGCAGCTCTGGGGCTGGGCATGGGAGCTGCTCTGCATACCCCTGTCCCCCTTGGGCTGGGGAGCCAGGACTGGACCCAGGACCCCAGCTGTGTCCCAGCTGAGCTGAGCTGAGGGGAGCAGTCTCCCCCCTTGACCTTCACCTGGTGGTGGTGTTCCTCATGCAGCCTGGGAGATTGCTGGTGGCCTTGGCTGTGAGCGAGCATTGCTGGCTCAAGTGACCCACAGGGCCTAATCTGCAACGCTGCCTCCTAACCAGCTGGTGCCCAGGGCCTGGGGTGGCTCCTCCCTGGGTGCAGAACTTCACACTGCTCCTTGCTGAACTTCATGAGGTTCCCACTAGCCCCTTTCTCCAGCCCTCTGCTACATCAGCTGCTCTTGTGTCATCTGTCACCTTGCTGCAAAAGGCTGCCACATTGGAGCCTCTCCTGGAGCAGCTTACAAGGGAACCCTGGGGCATGACCGACAGCTGAAAGGTGCTGCGACCAGCGAGGGCCTGATTTCCCATCTCCCCCTGTCATTTCTTCAGAAAACAAGAAAGATTTTTCTTACCACCTGGGTTTTCCTCAGGAGGTTGTCATTCTTTCCAGGCACCCGAACAGCCTTGCTTCACTGTAGCATGGCTACACGAGGCTGGTGTGTGCCTGGAAAAAGCAGACTTGCCCAAAGCACACACGGTGGCGATGCAGGCATACCCCTCCCTACCACAGGCACAGACAGACAGGGCACTTCACTTCTGCTACTCACTACAACCTCCTTCGGCACGGTGCGTAAAGATGCATGTCAGAGGCTGGGGAGAATTACGGTGTGGAAGGTGGCTCTGCCCCGAGCAGCATCAATGCAGAGGCTTAAACAGTGCTCCGTGTTAGCTGCTCCCCTTCGCTGTGCTGCTCTGGGGTAACTATTTACAAAAAGGGCTCCATTTGTTTTCCTCCACGAGCACACGTCCCCAGAGGTAACGGCGCACCTGACTGCACAGAGCGCAGGCAGCAATTACGCGCCAGCTCACACCACGGGTGCTTTGGGAGGGCTGGGCCACACTGGTTTCTGTCTTTGAAGGATGAAACTGAACATGAGCCAACACTCTTCCCGTGACCTACAAGCTGTAATAAAGTCAGCGGAGAAGAAACAAAACGCAGCCAGGTGAACGTGCAGCGGTCTGCTACACGGGTTGAGGCAGCGCCACGGTGTAAGACTTTGTGAAACGCATCAAAGCTGCGGCTTTAATAAAAGGGGTTAGCGACATTCAAACTGAAGCATCACAAAATAGAATCCGTACAAAAATATACATACAGTTCTTTATTAAACAACTGTAAACACTTCACTGTAAAAATCCATAAAACTTTATAAACAAACATTTTGTAAATAGATTCTATACTACAATAAAAGAATTTTAACACAATTATTTACATGCAATACTGACAAATTTGGCACTTTCTGAAAAGAAATGTACAAAACACTTTGTTGTTTAAAAAGAAATTTGAAATTATAAAAACTCAGGGCATTACTATCATGCACTTTGCAAATACCTCACAAGCACTTATGGCACAGCTAGCAGAGAGCTCCAGGCTCTCACCAAGCTCTTTACTACAAGTTCAGATAACTTTTAGTGTGCTTCCGTATGTCTGTTGTAAAACTACCTGAACATTGTCAAGAATGAAGTCAAATGCCATATTCCAAACTGATTCCACAGATGACTGCATTAACCTGGAGGGGAAAGGGAAGAAGAGGGAGAGAATTACCATTACAGAACCAGTCCTTTTTACCTCAGTTTTGGCCTTTGTAGTGGAAAACAAGATCCCAACAGTTCACGACGAATGGTACTTTGATTCGATCATGGTAAAAAGCCCCATCTCTTCAAATACACCGAGTCTTATCTAATGCCACAGACTCCTCCGACACTCGGTGGTGAAATTCCTGATGTGAGCGCTGCCACACCAGCTTGTGAACGCCAGCATTTTGCAGTGGTTGTCAGCCTGCGATTAACGTGGTGACGTTCTACCAACCTCACACTGAAGAATCAGCAATGGCAAGCTTCTGGGTCCTGATCTTTCCTCACCCCAAGGCACATATGCTACTTTTTTTATTCCAACGAATGCCAAGGGCGATTAAGACACTTAAATAATAGGTTTTGGGGGCACTATGTTGTGTTTACTGCTAAAAATAGAACGAAATCATGGAGGCCCACAGTGAGGTTTGAGTTACCTCTATCATCCAGCTTCTACTAGAAGCAAATTAAGGAACTGCCCAAGGAAAACAAAGCAGCTATGCACTCTCAGAATCCCCTTCTAGATCACTGTTACAGGAGAGCAGCAGGTTCCTACACTTACAGCTTTGGAAGACCTAACGACACTATCATATGGACAACTGTCTATCATCCAACTCCTGATCCCCTGTCCCACGCTTGCTTGTTACCAGGCTGTGGAGAGGCACACCGCCAGCCGTGCGAACCCCACACACAAGGACGAGGAACGCAACATGATGCTTTCTGAAGAGTTTTATAAAGGATTTACTATACAGCATTCTCCAGAGCAGTGAACTGCACTGTGTGCTTTTCATTTTCTGAGGTCTAAAGATCCCGTAATACAAAAGCATAGCAAAGTTTTTACATTGCTGTAGTGTCTTGGCTGTTGATTAATTCTGTGAAATAAATGCTTTCCAAATCTAAGACACGGAAAGCAGAGCTCCATAGTTAAGTATCAGCTAGTGCGTAAGTCATAAATGGAACTTGGGCCTCTTGACTCAAGGGAAGAGTAATACCAGCACAATAACTACGTAATAAAAATGGATTTAATAGCTTGGAGAGGTGAGACAGGATCTGGATGCAGCAGGAGAATGGAATCAGATGAAACAAAGGAAAGATCTAAGGTGACATGAAAAATGAATGAAAACAGGATGAAGAAAAGGGCCAGTGATGACAAAAACTACATCCTTTGTCTGGAAACAAAAGACTTTGTAGCAAATACTGTTAATTGCTACTATTTATTTTTCACAAATTACCCATTTTATCTGCCTAACTTCTACCCCCCCAATTTTTTGGGAAAAAATATTTACACTCATCAATGGAATGTCTCACATTGACGCATCTAGTGCACAAATGCTAACAAAAACAGTTTCAATGTCACAAGTACTAGCAAATAAGCTACCTTTTCATGTACTTAACAACCAGATCTAACTTTTCCAAATCTTTTTCTTCTATTAGATCAGTACAATACTTCACAACCTGTAGAATGTCTTCTTCCATAGGATCT
>Ga0181612_124273_pt1 | contig 14670 bp, 10 predicted proteins | sample HoacroProtozoa21_FD_119630 | JGI IMG/M metagenome (GOLD analysis project Ga0181612, IMG submission 119630) | Hoatzin crop microbial communities from Cojedes, Venezuel. Combined Assembly of Gp0051906, Gp0051904, Gp0051908 | reverse complement strand
TCGCGTACTTACGGCCCGGCCTGCGTGGGTTTGCGGTTATCCCGTGGGCGTACCGTGGCCTTGCCCCCGCGTGTGCGTGCAGATGTGCGGGGGGGAGGGCTGGGCACGAGCGCCAGCCGGCCCCGTGATTTTTTGTGTTTTTTTGCTGGGTTTCGGAGGTGTGCGTGTGACAAACGGGAGTCCGGACGAACGGCACGTCGTGCCCTGCAGCGCAAGAGCAAGGCCGCGTTTGCCGGGGCAGTGCCCGGGTGGAACCGCACATGTGCATTCCTCGGCACGCATGAAGTGCATATGTGTGGTGGCTGGGGGGTTCCCCCCCCCGGGCCCCCAGCGGCCACATAGCTGGATGCGCTCGGGTGCCGCGTATTTCGTCCGGCTGGGTTATAACTCGTGTGCCAATACGGGCGGGTATGGTGGAAAGCACAGATATGCGAGATGCAGTGTGCATCCTGCCAGAACCCAGGAGGCTGGAAATTGAAATGGCCTTGGAAGATATGCACTGCTGTATTTACGTGAGTGCACACCAAAACTAAACACTCAATGTAAATATTGTTCGGAAAGGCATATTATTTATATTGTTGTATTTATATTTACACTTACCTTCTTATGCCATTTACCATCTTAATTTTTTTCCCCCTCGCAATTGTAGATCTTCAGATGTTGTAAGAAACATAATTACAAGCATGATAAGATGTTTTTAAAAAATGTCTTGAGAATTCACCTTTACCTTCTAATATCTGGAATATTTACTGCTGATTTAAATAGTCAGTCCGTTATATCACGCTAAGGGCAAGCTTTAGCCTGAAACAGCTATGTTTAGCTGATGCTTGTCTTCTGTAGAAACAACAAATGACCATCCTATTGGGACGATCTCTTTGTGGTTGAGGCACCTCTTTTTTTTGGGGGGTGTTTTTTTTGGTTTTTTTTTAGATCTGCCTAACATACGACCAAATGCCCTGATCTTTGCTGTCGCAGAACTTCCTTTGGCTTCAGTCTGTGTCCATCATGAATAGAAAATATCTCTATATTTACAAAATCCTCAGCGGTTTCAGCACGTCTTAATGTGTTTTGTCAGTAATTGCTCTTTGCATTTTTCACACATGTAGCGCCTCAGAAATGGTGCTTTCACATGTTCGAGAAAACTTAGCAGTATGTATAGTTAGATATATTTATAATGCAACTAAAACAGAGATCAACTTTGTTAAACAGAGTTAAAGTATTGAACAAGAAGAACAAAACATGCATTCTGCTTGGATGTCCATCTCACCTGGTAACTGTTGTCTCATAATGCCAGTGCTTCACTGGAGATGTGAAGATTTGTTGAACTGGTTCAGTCCCTTATTAAATATTGAAATCCTTTTAAGGTCTTAAAATAGCATCTGAAGAGGGTAGTACACAGTAAACCAATTCTTAATAGGATTATTCTTTGCTTTGTCATAGGCACTTCACACTGCCTTCATATAGACTGTAAGGAAATCCAGTGAGAAAACAATTAGTGGCAATAATAATAGAGATAGGAAAAAGATTACTTTGTTGTTTCTTTCCTGTAGGACATGATTTGTACCTTCTCGAGATGAGCAACTGAAGTAGGCTTGTAATGTTAAATGAGTAAGAAATAATGAAAAAAAAAAAAAGGCACCTTGTAAGGACTTGTGCAAGTAGTTGGAGAGCTTTGGTATTTTAGAGAGGAAAAACTGATATTCTGGCGTTGGTGAGGTATAACCTGTGAAAACAACTTTTTTTTTTTTTTTTTTTGAGATAGAGTATCAGATAAAACCTCACTTGGAAAGAAAATGGTTTTAGCACAGGGGTGTATGTTCTGGATTAAACTGTTTGCATGCATTGGGTTTTTTTGTTTGTTTTTATTGTGTTTGGTTGGCTTTTTTTTTTTTTAAAGCCCTTTTGATTTGCCGGTGCGTGACAGGAGATGTCTCCTTCTGACAACAATTCTGGGCTGCTTGGTGGAGATCCTGGCTCGGCACCGTTACGCAACAGCGGGGTGGGTTTGGGGAGGTGACGGTTCCAGCAGCTTCGTGCATGTCGCTTGTGGCTGGCAGCTGCCTCCTCGGGGGCTTGCTGCTGGCTGGTTTTCTTTTTTTTTTTTTTTTTGGTCTTTTCATGTTTAAAAAAACTCAAATATACTGAGAGGTAGGGTATTTCCATAGGTGATGACTTCATCTCACTCTCATTTTGCTTTGCTTATTGAGTTGTCTGAACTCTGCTGAAACTGATTTGGGTAAAAATTAAACATGCTTTTGGGAGAAGGGGAAAAAGGCTCGGGGGAGCCCCCAGTGCTTGCAAGGTCTGAGTCTTGTCTCACCTCTGTTATGCAGCTTGTGGACAATTTCATTTGACAGTTGGACTGAAATTTTTGGATCCGACTGTTGTGCAATGAGCGGTGTAAAGAAGAAATTCAAGTCTATAGTGTTAAATTTTCAGAAGCAAATTAACTCTTGGTAAAGTTAAAAAAATTGATCCTGTATGTGAATCCTCATGGTGCAGTTACAGTTTGAGAAGTATGTTTCTGATTTAGTTTTGTGCTCTCCTTAAGATGGTGTGTATGTTACGATGCGAATTAGACAATTTACCTTTACTCTCTGGGTTTAGTGATCCTGTATAGGAGCAATGCTGTGAATGGTCTGTTGATGGCAAATAAACCGTACATTCAGAGGTTTGCAGGATCAAGGCTCAGGGCAACATGCTGTTGCAGCAAATGCTGGCTTGGCGTACTTGCAAATTGAAATGCTTGGCTTTTTTGTTAGAGGTATGATGCAGCCTTCACGGAGCTGTCTTTAGGTTGTTCTTCTCCTTCGGGACTGCGAAAGCTACTCCTTTTCCACACTGCTTTTGACTCCTGGGACTCGCCAGCTGGAGTGTAGGCTTGGTGGTTCTTGTGAAGGTAGGAATACCTGTCCAGGAAAAACTGAACTGTGAGGATACTAGCTCATTCCTTATGGGTCACATAACAGCTGTCTGATGTCAACAGCTTGTGGTCACTACTGACATTAGCAAGTTTTGAACCCCACTGACCTGGAGGGAGAAGCTGTGTATCGTGTTACTTGACCTCCTCAGAATATTCAGGGTTGCATTACTGCCTTCTAGAAATACTGCTCTAAAGCAGAGTAATCCTAAATAAAAACTTTGAAAGTGAACTGGAGTAGTCATACGAAGAAGTAAATGCAGTATTTCTTGGAAATCTTGCTGTTAGTTAGCTACAGTGATTGTTTAGATTCTTCTGGGCAGGTCAGATGGTTATGTGCTTTCAAGTGTTTGTTTGGGGGGGAGGGTGTTGTGCTTTTTTTTTTTCTTTGAAGAAAAGTGGAGTTTTAATGAAATTCTTCCATCTCAGCTGTTTAGATGGGCTGCTGCCGTGGCTGGTGAGCCTTGGCGTTGGCAATTTCCTTTCCTCTTGTGCATTGCGTGCAGACGTGTACATGGTTATTTCAACAATTGACAACACCCAAAAAAAACTAGACACCAGTCTAGTCTCTGAATTTCAAATCATGTCATTGTTAATGGTCTTCCAATGTTCAGGCTGTCAGTAGTTTGTAATATGATATGAATGCCAGCTCATGATCAATGTGTTAGCCATTGGTGTTCATTTCAGATTCGTGAAAAGTAAAATTGCTGTCAATAATAGGAACTGGCAGTGAAGGTTAGAGTTTCCATCAATCCGGGGAGACTTGTGTGCACTCGCCAACGGCTAGTGCTCCAGGCTGGAATCCGGCCTCAGTGTATTGCAGAAGCCTGCCTCTGTCTCTCTGTGAATCAAATACCGTTTTTCCAGCTTAGACGTATGCTGCAAGTGCTGGGCTGCCCTGCTGTGGTTTTCGAGTAATTGTGTGATGACCTGAATGTCAGTCGCGTTGGTGAGTTTGGTATAGAATTTGGTGTAAGTTTGAGCGATAGGAAATATATGACAAGGGCCGGGGTTACCTGGATAGTTATAGCTGTCTAATGACAGTAGATTAAACGGTTATGTGCCCCTCTCCTGAGGGTGCTGTAAGATCCAGTAGCTGCTCATCCTCATGAAGGAAAGGAAGGGGTTGTCTGTAGCTGCTCCTGTTGGCCTACGAAAGCTGACTCTATGTTTCTTTTAATTAATTTATCCTTGCACTGCTTAGGAATGTACTCTCTTGCTCTGGGGAAGCCTGCATCTGGGTTTAAGGAGTGTCATTAACTAGGGAATCCACCTTCAGCTGTGACAGAAAGGTGGCACTGGTACACCTGGGGATTATCTGCTCTCCCCCATCCACTTTCACCTTCGATTGGAGGGATGGGTGTTCCTCCACCTCAGCTTTGGTAACTCTGTAATCGCAGATCCCCTGGGACCTTCATGAAGCAAGCCATATGAGATGCAGCTGAGAGCAGGAAACAACTGAATGTGCTGGTGTAGGCTTTATGGTTGCTTAGGGAAGAAAACGAGGTTGGCTTGTTAGTTTCCTACATGTAACTGCTTTGTTCTTATCTCGTGGTCAAAACTAAGTTAATACCTGTAAGGCCAGTGGTTTCTGTCAGCTGGATGCTGCTTGGGTATTGCAGACTTTGTGTGTATATGTGATGGGTGTATAACACTTGTAAAGGATTGTGAATGTATTAACGAGAAAATGAAACAAAACCAAAGTACAGTGCTTGACAGTTATGCTTGTGTAATAAAGCTGGTGATTTATTTTGATTTGTGAACTCACTGAGCCTCATAGTCATTAAGATCACTTTGTAAATAAGCCCTTTAGGAAAACAAGTCTTTTGCTCTGTAGGCATAGGGGGAAAAGTCGTGCTCACGCTGAAAGGTGCCTTTCTAATGTAGTTACTGCTGCACTGCATAGGTGGGAGGCTTTTCTCGTGCTCTGTATTGTGAAAGTGGCTTGCTGAGGGTGCCGAGTCTCGGGACTGATACGAGGTGAGGGACAAAATTGCCTTGTTTGTGTGTTAAAAACCTTTTGTATACTTCTGCATTCCACATTAGCTAAAGCTGTCATCTGTTACCTGCTCTTTCTGGCTCCGCCTAGGCAGAGAGCTGGTGCTTTTGATACCATTGGTGGTGGTGAGAAACTTGAAAGAGGAGTTCATGATAGATGTTGTCAGCATTTAGCTTAATTCAAAAATATGAGCCAGCTGAGGTCATTTTCCATAGGGGGATGTTGCAGAGAACAGTTGTTTTCCTCTCTGCTATCCATTCCCAAATTGAATAGTATCTACTTCCGTTGCATGCATCGCACTTAGAGATGATAAGTGTTGCACAGTTACGCTTGCTTTTCTGTGGAGGTTGTGGCAGGAAGATCGAATGCAAAATGTATTTACCTTTGATTACATAACTTGATATTTTAAATTTTTTTTTGTAGTTCCATGACTCCCAAAACTTGTCACATTCCTTCCCGTCTGGTATTTCTAAAGGGATTTTCTGTCAGAATTCATATGGGGTAATGTCAATAAATAAGTACCTGTAGCTTGGATACTCCAAACTCATCATCTTTTTTTTTCTTAAGTTTCTTTAATTTTGCTGGGTGGCTACTACTTAAAGTACAAAAGCAGGACTATAATTTAAATTTGGTACTCCATTTAAATATGAATATTAATTCATCCAAGGCTTCCCAGTAATGTTTAAGCAGCAGGTAGTGGGAGATGGTTCCCTCTTTATAGCTTTAAAGAATTTGGAGAAAAGTACTTCCTTAAGAGTATTTTAAGATACAAAGATACTGCTTAACACTTTTCTCAAGCGTGCCATAAAAGAAGCCACAACCGTCTGAAGTAAAAGCCACTTCAAATCGTTGTCATGAAAAGGTGCCTTCTTATATTCTTTTGTGTGTGGTTTCACGAGTGAAATGCAAGTTACAGTTGCAAAATGGATCTTCACCTGAACATTTAATGATTTCCTGTTGGGATAATCCGTCATTTACCTTGACTTTCCTCCATAAAAGATTATTTTATGGCTACTCAATAATGATGGAAAGTATCCTCCCAGTTCTGAAAAATATTACAGTGTATGTGCAGCATAGTTCACACAAGTGCTGGAGGTTGTACCCCAAGCACGTTCTTGTTGTTTTCCTTTATTTATTGAACGAAGGAAGAGATAGAAGATTATAGGAAGAGAAAAAGGGACGTAATAAGTGCTATGATGGTAAATTTTTCTTTTAAAGATAAAAATCTGAACTACTTATTCCTGCCTGCCTTACTCCTCCACCAGAAAGCCGCTACTGTTGAAATAACACCCCCAGAGCAGTACCTCCTTGACAGTCATTTACGTGCATTTTAAACTGACTATGATATCTATTTTTGTAAGTGAGGTTAGGCATGTTAACGTTGATATGGCAACACTGCTGTATGAGGAGAACATGACTGTCTTATTTAAGATTGAATTATGATGCCAACACAACCTTCAGCTAATTTCCAACTAATACCATTTATGTTTGGAGCTGGAAAGGGGGAGGAGCAGAGTGGAAAGGCACCAGAGTTCAAAAACGGTGTTTTTAGTTAGAAGTTAATTCCTGGGTGCCTGGGGGTTGCATGTGCATAAGGTGTAGGTGGTGTTCTTTCCTTTTAGGGTGTACTTCATGAAGTTTTTGAAAACATTCATTCTGAGGATTGTCTAACACTCAGAGACTTCTTTCTGTTTGGAAACAAAGCTGTGTTGTACTGAACTTCTGTTGCAGCTTCCTTTGTGGTAAAGAAAGAAGGCACAACTGTGTTAAAATATGGTTGCATTAAATCTTAGCTATAGTAACAGCTATTTTTCCATCTTTCAGATGGGCATATGTGGTTTAATAAAATAACTGAAGCCTGATGCATTACAGGGCTTTCAGAATTGGGAAGTGCTGTGATGGGATTAAACATGTACTAGTGGAGACAGGTATTGATATAAAACTACCAGTGTTCTACACCATGTTTTGTTTTTCCAGCCCATCTTTTAGAGGCGTTCTTGAGCTGTTCTGACTGTTGCACAGTGTAGAACTGATGGAGTGGAGCAAAAAAAGTGTAACTAACCTGCTGTGGAGTAAATTCTGCTGTAATGTTGTCTCTGAGACTTGCTAATTATACAAAAATATCAAGCCTGCACAGAGTTACCACAAGAAAGGAAGTGCACTTGGAACTTCTGATTGGAATGGTGAATATAATGTCTGTTAATAGTGGGTTATGCAATTGTGATGCTGCAGACAGTCTTGAACACTCACTCTGGGCGTTGTTCAATAGGCTTAATTGATAGAATCCAAACTACAGTTTTTTGGCCTAGTTTAGTGTCTGATTAGATTTTAATTTTTAATCTGATCTTTTTATGAGTGTCTTTAAAGGTGGGTTTTATGATTATTTTTTTAAAAAAACTTTTTTTTTTAAACTTGCTAATAGTGACAGTTCCATAATTGTGTGGCCGGATAGAACAAATTTCCCGAGTTATTAATGCTTTGAAGTAACCATCATCTGGAAAGAAGTCCTTTGCGGTCTGAATAAATGGCCCAAAGTGAGAAAAAGAGGCTCAACTTCCAACATGTTTTCCATTGCTGTGTTTAGTTATGAGTACATGTTTAACAATTATTTCTGTCTTTCTTTGGGTAGGGATGCTTTGTTTTTATCATTCTTTTGCTGTGGCTCTATTTGTGACTTGTTATCAAGTCCCAGGTTGTTTCATATGAAGATGGGTGTATGCTGTGTATGATTAGGTGGTCGTCTTTCTGAAAGGTTTGAAATTCCACTGGAAATGTTTTTCTGTCCTGAAGTGGAGAAACTGGTAAAATGATTGGTAGTTTTCTTAAGAAATTAGTGATTTCCTTGGTAACTAGGGGATAAAAAACCCAAACCACACAGCAGTGAAAGAGCTTGTGACTTGTTTCTGGTCTTATAGTTCTAGATGGGTGATTTTGGAGAGGAAAGCACAAGGCTGGAGAGGAACGTATACTCTTGTATTTTCTCTGGAAATGACATGAAATTACTTGAAATAGTATGTTCCAAGTTCCTTGGAGACTTTCCGTGGGAATATATGCTAGCTTTTTCTCCATCCGTCAAGGAGTAATGCTGCAGTAGAGAGAGTTGTATCTGAAAATTCTTTCTGCATGGGATATTTTCTACTTTAACCTTTTCTTTACATTTGCGTATCTGAATCCTTCTGAAACATCTGATTTGGTTCACATATAGTACAGTTAACAAAACAATTAAAAGCTTCTAGATGAGAAAGCCTACCCTGTTGTTGGCTCCGGAGAAAAGATGTTTCATCGTTCACTGTGAACTTGAGAGGATTTTACTCAGCACACCTCTTTTCAACAACAAATTTGGAATTTCTTGGCTGAATTCTGCTTTTATTACTGGAAAAGACAATTTTAGTAATTTAATATCTTTTATTTATGATCTTTTAAAGCAGTTTAACGTAAGTGACAATTTGAATGCAGAACAATTCATACAAAATCCCTTCCTGTCCTCCCAATCGAAAAAAACAACCTGTGAACAGAAATGAAAAAAAACCCACAACAACGAAACAAACAATTTAAATAATTTTTTAGTCTTTTTTCCATGACTCTTGCCAGGTTTTGGTTTGATGTAGATTACAATGGTCATACTGTGTTACAATCTTTGAAGAAGTGCAACTGGTCATTAGCTACAATGACACAAACAGCTGTAGTGTTTTATGATAACAGCTGGGAACAATCTAGTTCTCTTCAATAACTTTCTTTTATTGTTCCTTTCATGCCATTTTTAAAATGAGAAAGTGAAGTTATTATATTTGTTCTCTATTTTACACCAGGGAATTCTTCATTGGCAGTGGTGGCAATTGGGTATCAAAATACGGCGTTGCTGTTTGTGACTTGGAACATTTCCCTCTGCAGGACCTGTTTCATAACCCGCTGAAATCTGCGGGAGTTGGAGTCATTTCATTAACTTGAGTAAACTGTGAATCAAGTCGTCATCCTAGGGCTTAGAATTTTGGCCTTCATTTTCAGTGCATGGTTTCTCTTTGGTTTAAACTGCTTTGTTCTAGCTGATCTTACGCAGGTTAAGACAGGACAGCGTTAGCTCTTGTTTTAACACTGAGCAAAGTGTGCTTCTGCTTCGCAACGCTCTCATTTAGCAAGTGAAAAGGGACTTGTCTGTTTGTAGGTGGTTGGTTTCCCAATAAACCGTTTGCTGTTCTGTTGCTGGGTCTTCAGAAGTGTAGTCCAAAATGTTTTCCGTGTGTGTATGTGTGGTTGTTTATTGTTGTTGGTGAAACAAGTAGGAGCCTTTCTCATGTGTATTTTTTTTCTGCATTCCATTACAAATGAGTTTTATTCAGTAATGAACGCATCTGGGTTGCCTTAAATAAAATGTTTAACTTATTTTTCTGGTGTAGTAGAGTAAATCTTAATATTAAAATCACACTGGTGGTACTGAACATGTGCACATCAGATCTGTGTAGAAGCATTATTCTCTTCCCTGAGAACCTGCTCTTCTGTCACACGAGTGGTGATACCAGTCTGTGGTTACCAGAGGGTAACCTAATGGCATAAGAAGGTATATTGGGTTGGGAAGAAGAAATGAAAACCACAGTGGGCAAGGGTATGTATTTTCACTGCAGGAAAGTGTTACTTAGGGAATTCTATCTAGTTTAGAAATCATAAGCCAAGAGCAGTTTTAAGAGTGCTTTGTCTAATGAGTTACGTGTTGGAGGTGTCTGTGCAGCAGGGTGGGAAGCTATGCGGTAGCTGCTAGAGAGCTTGACTCTGTCAACAAGCAGAGAACTTGCAAAAGCAGTTGGTGAAATTTTTAGTTACTCAGGTACTCTGTGTGTATAACCCTAAATTTGATTTAGATTATCAGTGAATCATCTTTCTGCATTTTTTTAAGAAAAGTTTCCTGAGATAAAATGCTTATAGTTTCTGTTAACTGTAACAACTTTTAAGCTGTTTATCCTAATGTTATCAGTAATAAGGAGGGGAAAATGACTTGAAGATGCTATCTTTAGAGCATACTGAGATGAGGTTACTTTTGGTAGAGGAAGGAAAGGAAGAGTGAACTCAAAAACATATTTGTCGTAGAAAAGAAGACAAACCTGCATTCATTTCAGTTGAGAGAGAAGTTTTAGCTTCTGGGCAGTTGACTGCCTTAGCAGGTATGGGTTTTTTTTCTTTATCATTTAACCTTCTGCTTGCCACTCCACTGGAGAAATAGTGTATTGTTAATTTTTATGAATGATGTGTCAAAGTCTCTTTCTCAACCACTTGCAACTAAGAAGTATGAGCTCTGACAGCTTCACAGAAGCACAGAATGGTTGAGGCTGTGAGGGACCTATGGAGGTCATCTGGTCCAGCCCAAGCTCTCTCAGACTTTCATCATAGGAGAGATGCCTCAGTCCCTTAAATAGTCTTAGTGGCCCTTTGCTGGACTCTCTGCAGTTACTCCATATCTCACAGTTTCTGTGTGAAATCTAAATGTAAATAAAAGTTAATTTGTACACGTAAAGAACTTGCACATTAGGGAGTAGTAGAATGTTACCCTTTTTAACAAGATGCTGCTGCTTCCCTGGAGCTCTGGATCTTGGGTGACACCTACCTCACATGGACATACTGTCTGTTTACCACATAGAAGTTGAGGAATATCACTGTCATTAAAGAAAGTCTTCAATGTGTGTGAACGTTTTGTACAATATTAACCTCACATCTTGTATCTTGTTGTCACAGACAATACTTCACTGTAGGATATTGTTTGTATAACCTAGGCTAATCTTAGGAAAACCGCCAGTCAGAAAGTGACTCTGCAGATAGCTTTTGGTTATAGCCCAGTTGCTGTGGCTTCTGAATGTGCATTAGACTCTCCCCCGCCCCGATTTATGGGAGCTGAAGGAGGCAGAGGTTTTTGTAGGTCATATTAGAGAATTTGCCAACAGCCTCCTGGGCTGTCTTACAAGGAGTGTTGCCAGTGGGTTGAGGGAGGTGATCCTTCCGATGTTCTCAGTGCTGGTGAGGAGGCCGCACCTGGAGTGCTGGGTCCAGTTCTGAGCTCCCCAATATGAGAACGACGTGGACACACTGGAACTAGTCTGGTGCAGGGCCACAAAGAAGACTGTGGGAGTGGAGCATCTTTTGTTTGAGGAGAGGGTGAGAGAACTGGGGCTGTTCAGCTGGGTGAGGTGAGGCTCAGGGGCATCTCATCTATGCATATAAATAGCTGATGGGAGGAAATGAAGAAGGGGGAACCAGGCTCTTAGTAGTGCCCAGTAACAGAGCAAGAGGTAATGGGCGCAGATTGACAGCTCTCACAGTGGATGAATTTTCTCGTGGAGTCTCCATCCTTGGAGACATTCAAAAACCGTCTAAATGTGGCCTTGAGCAGCTGGTTCTAGGTGTCCCTGCTTGAGCAGTGGGCTTGGACCAGATGACCTCCAGAGGTCCCCTTCCAACCTCAACCATTCTGTGATTGTCTTTTACTGAACTCTTTAAAAGGGATAACTAAAATGCTGTTTATCGATTCACAAACCTTTTGACCTATCATGAAATACAAAATCTCAGTTTAAAAATGAAAGTTTATGTCTGCTAATGAGATATTCTACAGGTAGAATGTTTTGTGTGATTATGAGGATCCACCATACAAATACTTATTTTTAAATAGCAGCAAGATGTGTTTCATTGGGAAATTCTGTACACATTTTTTTTTTTTTCTTAATTGACACATCCATATGTAGCTGATGGTGTTGCTGGTAAACATTTGCCTTCATCACTCTTGAGAAGTTTCAGAATCTCCTAAGCATGTATAGCTCTGGAGTTTGGTGTACCTGGGAAGGAGGGACAGATAGTATGCCTGCTGTACTTTGCTTTGTGCAACTGTAAGAAAAGTGGAAAAAAACTTTTATATAAATCTTTCACCGTTCATACCAATGCTTTTGACAGGACCATCAGAAAGGTCCATTTTCTAATTACTGGTAGGAAGTGGTTACCTGTTACTAGTCCTTGGTTCATGTGGTTTTTGCATAGTGGCATGACGATTAAAACTGAGGGTGATGGCAGTTGTCTTCCAGCTCTAATACTGTGATATATATTTTTTTTTTCTGTGCTGCTTTCTCATGCTTATTTTATTTCCCTCTGAAGATGCACATTGTCCTGTAAAACTGACTAGGAAATATCTGAATATTGCACATGTAAAAGTAAAATCATCAAACCTGTGATAAGGGAATCTCTTGATGTGGGTGCCAGGGAATGAAAATAAGCATTTAGAAGAGTTTGTGACAAAAGTATGCTGACTGCTTTAGAAAAGTTAGTAGAGCTACCACGCTAGAAGTTTTGAGCAAGTTCTCTAGGTGGAATCACCTTCATGGATAATTAATCTGGGTAATAAAGATAATTTTTTTTGATGAAAATGCAGCTTCTGAGATTGCTCAGTTGCCTAGATACATTTGAGGAAAATGATAGATAGATACTGTAATTTAAAGTGTGAATTGCCTCGGTGCTCATATAGATCGTGCTGTATAATAAAAACCTGGAGCAACACACATCCCTAGGCAAGAAGTTTAAATGCATTTACTTTCTTTGCAACATGCTGAACAACAACTGTGAAGAGGACTTGCTAGAGCAGCTAATAGAACTTTGGCCTAATTATTTGTAATTTAAAAAGCGTTTGTGAAAAGATCCCATGTTCTGGAGAACTTCTGGTCGCAAAAAGGCGAGTAGAGTGTTGAAGAGTTGCCTTGAAGATACTTAAAAAAAAGGAAAGAAAAAGACAGCTTGAACATAGATGTCATGACCTGCAAGGATGATCCTGGCTACTCAACACGCCAGAGGAGCTGAAGAGGTGCTTTGAATAGATGGAAATGAAGAGCAAACATGAAAGCCCAACAACTTGCAGGTGCAGTTAATGGCGTATGTTCACCTACCTGAAGCATGAAGGCTGTTCCAGGAATATCTCTGCTAGCCGTGCTGCAGGGCATTTCTTCCTAAGCAGCTCTGGCAGTTACGCCATTGTCTCCTGCTCAGGTACACGCCATGCGGAGAGGTGGCATTTTAGCACAGTGGGCACCTGTTATAGTCACGAAGAAGTCACCAGACGAAATTGTTTCTATGGTTTTTATTCATGAAAATCTTACTGAGAATGACCATGGAGGAATAATTATTGTGTAGGTATTAAAATATGTCTTTATGAGGGAAGGTATATGATCCCGGGATTTGTTGTTGAGAATCCACTGTATCCTGATGCTCTGATATATTGGGCAAGATTAAAAGCTGACTTCAGTTTGTGCCATGTTTTATCTGAACTGATGATGCAAGCTGTTTCTAATAAATAATTTTATCAGCAAATATTAAGAAATTAGCATGGTTTCGTAAGGCATCTTAAATTTTTGCCTGAAGTCTTAATATAACAAAACTGGCAAACCTAAACTCTGGTTCTATTATGATTCCCAGGAAATAAAGGGCAGTGGATTCTTCCCGTGCCTTGATGTAGGGCCAGAATTTTAGCTGCCTCCCTAAAGGTTTAGCAGAAACATTTTTGGCTTCAGAAATGCAGGTTTTATCTTTGTTCAAAGATAACTGGTGGCAGTAATACTTTTTGTAATGTGCAGAGCAGCTAAGTGAACTTGAAGAGCTGGTGAGATTATATGGCCTGTCTAGCCAGAGAATGCCACAGAATCCTGTCACAACTGTGCTGTAACTACAGGGGGAATTACCTTTGCCTGAGTTTGTGTTAATCTAGTACCATGGATTATTTTGTTGAAAACCTTTCCTTTCAAAGTGTTCCTCTTCCCCCTCGAGCATCGATCTTTTAGAAAAGCTACCTTTTTTTAAAGAGCATAACAGAGGATTTAGAAACAGTAGTCTATAAACACGGAAAGAATACATGGCAACCATTTCATTGCTGGAGTCCTCACTGAAACCAATGCTTTTTTTTTTTTATTACCTTCACCTTCTGGACATGCAAAATCCTGTTCCTTGATGAGTATCTGCCAAGCTTTGTCGGATTTATTTGAGGTAAGGTGATTCTTCTGGAGGTTTCAGGGTAGTAGGGACCTAGGGAGGAGCAGGCTGGGTTAGCTCTGAAACCTTCCATTCTGTATGAGGCTGAGGAAGTAACAGGCTGGATTTATTACTGATGCAGTGCACAACAGCAGTCGGAAAGGATGCTGCTCGGAGTTAGGGAAAAACACAAGTGGAGTTTGAATTACCTTTTCTTTTCTGTGTCAGCATCTGTATGAAGCTTATCCTTACGCCTTCTGTCTGCTTAGCTGCCAAGCTACTAACAGCGTAAATATTTTCTCTAAACATAGGAGGCCCTGCCTTTGCATTTTCAAGTTAAAGAAGAAAGTTTTGTGGTAGCACGCCCTGGAACACTCTACTTGGGAATTAGGCTATTTAGTGTAAAATTGACATTTAAGTAATTCAAAGGAGAAATCTTCTCATTTGGTAACCTTCATTAGTGAGTAGTGCAGGGTATTATAAATGGACCAAAGAGGATAGTTATTTATTCTACAGTGCAACAGATGCACAAACATGAAACCTCCATTGAGGGGCTTCTTTCTTTTGAAAGAAACCAGAAGAAAACAGGTCCATACAGGTGATGTGTTTGTACCGGGCAGGACTGTAGTATCCTACAAACCTCTTACCGAGATCAACAGGTGTTTCCAACCTTGACTTCAGAACTGGAAATGGAAAAAGTTTGGATGTTTGCTACAAAACAGTAAATACTGGGCATACTATTAGTTTTTTTTCTGATAGAACAGCATCC
>Ga0181612_146068_pt1 | contig 14671 bp, 8 predicted proteins | sample HoacroProtozoa21_FD_119630 | JGI IMG/M metagenome (GOLD analysis project Ga0181612, IMG submission 119630) | Hoatzin crop microbial communities from Cojedes, Venezuel. Combined Assembly of Gp0051906, Gp0051904, Gp0051908 | reverse complement strand
GTACGCTAGACACACAACAACACAAACAACATCCACACAGTTGAACTGCACAAATCTTATTTGTTATTTTATTTTTTTTTTTTTTTTTTTTTTAAAAAAACCCCCGGAAAAAAAAAAAAAAAATTTTTTTGAAAAAAAATTTTTTTTTTTTTTTTTTTTTTTTTTTTTTTTTTTTTTTTACTGTTTTTGGCTTAACCAACAAGCACCAAAATACTAATTATCCAGATCTATCATCATCCTTCTGTTTACTGTCTGATGCCAGGGTTCAGTCCCTTTTTAAAAAGCTTAATTTAAAAGAAATTCAACCCATGAAGGACAAATAGTTTGTCTCATCCATGAAGGGTGATTATGATTCTTTGGCTTGCTTGGAGAAAAAAAGACAAATCTTACACTCACTCTGGCCTGCAGCCCTTTTGAGTTACGGAATTTTCATACCTGGGAAAGGAACTTAGCACTCACCCTATGTGTGTGAAATAGCCTATTCATATTCAGGAACAGGTAGCAAACAATTATAAACAGATTTAAAGAGATGCCAAGATTATAATCTGGAAATATCAATTATTATAAACTGGTTTTAGTTTCTTCCTCCCCCTCTCCTTGTATTTCATATGCAGGATATAGCAGCGGCACCTAGACTTTACTAATTGAATAGAACACTACAATCATTAACAAGGCTACAGAAATAGCATTCCATTTAAAACTTTTTGCTTTTTTAAAAAAAGGACCTAAATTCTTGCCTAAGGATGAAGTGGGCAAGTTACTATAGTACATTTCAGCTGCATTTCAGCTGTATCTGACTATGATCACATTTTGCAGGACTACAGTCAGTGCAAGGTAGCTTAGAGTGGGTTGTGTGTGACTGAGAGAGAAATAAAGTACTTTATGGCATCTGAACTGGCATGAGCAACAGTGCTTTAATGGCTGTACAGTTTGTGCTTCCACACCCTACTCTGTTACCGTATTCATGGTAACTTGAGGATGGTGAGACAAAGATGTGCCCTTGATCTGCAATTGATCATAAAAACGTAACGTCACTTCTATCATGTCCCATCATGCCACTGACAGTGACAGTGTCCTCCTCAGGTTCCACTTTCCCTAAGAACTCCTACTGAGGGGACAACACTTCTTGAGCAGGATTCTTGCTCTGCAAATTAGAACTAGAAAATACAGCCCAGATTCCCCTGAGTCAGCTTCAGGCCCTTAACTGAACCTACTCACAGTCACTGGAGAGAGACAAATAATCTGCGCTTTCTGCTGATTAGGATCCTAACGTAGATGTCTCTTTTAGCTGTCTACAGTCACCCGGAATGAATCTCATTGTATGGAATTTGTCATCTTAAGTTCAGATTTAAAGAAGGGTGGCTTGAAAGTAGAATTTTTAGCTAGAGATGATTAACATTCAAATGGCACCTGCATGGAGTAGATTAGAGTCAACCTGTCATCTTTCTCAGCTGCTCACATCAGAGAAAATAATTACTAGGGCACCAAGTAAAATAGCCTGAGGGTTCTTTAGGATACATTTTACAATAGTCCTGTGTAGGAATGAGAACAGATGGCAGTGACTGGATGGTAGCTGCACGAGGCACCCAGTGGCAATGTAGTGACTGCCTCAAGAAAAAAGAAAGCAAATGACAAGGGTTTGGGGATTGAAAGTGAAGTTGCCAAGAGATCAAATGTTGGCAAAGGTGTTTTGCCAGCATGTGAAAAGACACACCTGGAATATCACTGTCCCTGTTTTTGCTAATTTGCAGATAATATGTTCTGCAGATGACATTCTGCTATACGTTAGTAGTTAAAAAATACTTTTTTTCCCGCTCTGTTTCCTCTTACCCACTATGGTAATAAAATTCAAAGAGGAGGATCAGAAGATGAAAGATGAAGAGCTGTTGCTTCACTCTTTAACCCTGTCTGAAAACCCTGCAGTGCAGTATGACCATTCTTGCAGAAACCACAAATTGGTTTCTGACAACACAGAGTGGATAATAACCTTTCAAAAGCAAGTTCTCTCTAAATACCTAGTTGTACTAGCTGTGAAGTAAACCCATTTGTTTCAGCAGTACAATGCTACCTCTACAGAAGAACATCTTGACTACTGAAGCTCTCTAGAAGTGAAGTTTGCCTGATCCTCAGCAGGGAAGGAAGACTGAAAGGCCTCTTTCAGCAACTGTTGACCTGAAGCTTTAAAAGAGCAAATGGCAGGTCCATGATTTCTTAATGACTGTTTTGCTTGATATTTCAAAGATTGGCTTTTGTGTACTTAAAAGCTTTTGGCCTCCTTTAGAAGTTAACTCTTTATATCCTGTTGAAACAATTCTATGTATCTGCTATGTGTCTTGTGTTTGCATATATACATATATTGGTATTTATATAGATCCATATGTGTATATTTGCTAATATGCATAAATACATACACATATCTGTGTATTTTTGTGTATATAGGTGCATCTATATAAATTTATTTCATTTTTCTTTTCAATTCATTCCCTTCTCTGTTTTCTGCATAATGAAGTAGACCACCTACGTATGTGTTTGGAATGGCTTTCAGTCAGTTGCCGCTATAATACTGAGGTGGTAAAAGTGTACTACTTGGTAATAAGTTTAAGAAACTGTCTTTGTTATGCTCCTGGGCCTAATTCTTGGCAACAGCAAATTGCCGAAACTCTGCTAAAATTGTTACATTGACTTTCCTGGAGCATTTTACATGCACTGAGGGTTTGTGCCTAAAAGGCTTGTGGCTGTAACCGTGGACTAGAATGCACAAAAATCCACAGGGCATGTCTGATAACTGAAACAGCAGGGTTTTTTGGTCCTTTCTCCTCCTTTTTCAGGCATTATTGTGTGAACCTCTCAAGCCAGGTTCCCTGCATGTACCTCTTTCCCATGGTGTGTGAGAATGCTAAGTCACGAAAATCACACGAGATCCTTCCAGCCGACGCTTCAGGGGGCACAGTCATAGCATAGGAATAGGAGATACAGTTCAGTCACCATAGTAGAAGTATTCAGTGTTTGATTTTCTCTTGAAAACATATAGGGAATCCAGGAGGACTGACTTACTGCGAGGCAATACCAAGCAAATGAAACTTCATTCTGCCCGGGGAATGATTGTAAGCTTTTTCATACTTGGTGAGCTTCAACCAAAGGTGGCACTAGGGGATCGCAAATAACAGTGTTTAAATACACCATTATGCTCTGCATTCTCTCTCTGTGGTCATCTTCTCTCTTTGACTCCTTTCCCTCCACACTTTTTCAGGAGGCAGTGTCTAAAAATGGACATCCCTTGGCATAGGCTGGGGATACAGAGGTAGGAATGGTGATGGGGATGGAAAGCTGATGTTAATCTCTTTTCTTCTTAATACTGAAGGGAGATCTACTTACTTATGTGTGTCTGTCTGTGCAGGATGGTGTTAATTCTGGTAAGAAATGTATCTGGGTTAAATTACAGTTCCAAAAATCCTTCAGGAATGAGATATGTTAAGATAGCAGTAATTTCTCCTCCTCTACATCATATCTGCCAAACTCATAATCCCTCCAGTCCTCTTGAACTCCAACTCTGTGTATATTGAGGAGACTTCAGAAAACACTTCATTTTCACTGTTTGTCTTCGAAGGATGACTACTGCCTGTGTCTTTGGAAAGTTCTCTCAGTTCTTTTGTGCTTATCTGTCTTTAAGCTGGGATTGAATCCTGGAGAACAGGGTATATGCTGCTGCTAAAACACTTGTGGGAGTTTCTAAACTGCTAATCTTTGTGTAAAATTAACCTGGAAAATGTAGGTGACGCAGCAGCCTACATAAATAGTGTGCTTCTTGTGTGATTGTAAGAAAGTCAGTTGTTTTCTCTTTGCTTTGGTTCCATCTCTAGGCAATATTTCTTCCTCCTCCATGAGCTGTTAAAACAACAAATCAATTCCTTTACATGCTGCAGATCTCGTTGACTTATAAATATCTAGATATTCTACTGAGTCTGCCCCACACCCTTGTGGGGCTGTCATCTCCTCCTGTTATTCAGGGCCTGGAGCTGCCTGCTCAGCAAAGTTTCAAGTAGAATGGGTGTGAGCAAAAGGCCCAAAGTGTTTCAGATCAGCTTTGCCCTGTGTATCTCTGGCCTTCTCAGGTTCCTAGGTTTTAGTCTTGTTTCTGACACGGATCTGAATGAAGCCATCACCTCTAATTTTTAGAACTGTTTAGTAGCTCAAGATAACAAGTTTGTTATTTCAAAAGGACCACTGCAATCAATGCGTCTTGGACACCTTGGGGCTGTTGGGGAACTCAGTGAAGAAATATTTTTGTCTTCTGATGAGTAAATTTGATCCTGAATGAACTGAATCCTTTGCCTCAAGTTTCCTATAAGTAAAGGAGGGCTAATTTTGTTTACCTGTCTACAAGATTGTTGAAAGCCGTGACTAAATAATATATGTGAAGTATTGCTAATTTTAATCCATATGAAATGTGATTTGTAGACCAGCATCATGTTAAAAAACTGATGAATTAGATTGAATCAAGAACTATGTCATGTCTTACTAAACAATATAAAGTCATCTTCATGTATGTCACCCTCTTCCAGTACTCTCCCTCCCCTTTTGGTTTTACTTGTGTCCTGGAAAGTAATGTAACAGATTAGTGCTGCTTGCATCAGAGCACAGCATCCTGCCTTATGCTACGTACCAGCAGAGAGGTGAGAACACAAATTTATTAATGGCTTGGTATGCCATCTTGACCTCTGACAAATACTTATTTTGAGTTGCATTTCATTGTGTAACTCCAACATATACAAAAATGCATCATTATATTTTCTATAAGGGCAAGGCATTGTGTTCTCAACCCTAATGTGATACCTGTGCTCTCTGGCTCTACTTGGGACTTTGCTCATTACAGTACTTATTTCTGTCAAGAATTCATAGGCACAAAGGGTTAATATACTGCATGTGAAATGATGACTGCATCTGTTTAAAAATACATGAGTTTATGTTCTTGCCCGCAGTACGTGTTCTAGAGCTGACTGTGATTGCCAAGATCTTCCTGACATGTAGGCAGTGTGCCATCTCAGTGTATGCAGTGTGAGAGGCGTTTCTGATGAACTGGGTAAGAGGAGAGACTCCGTCGTATTGTGGGGAAAAAAAGCTAGCCCTCCAAACAAGAGTGGGAGAGCATGGAAAATTTGGATTTTGTATAGGTCTCTTCCCCTTCCTTTCTTCCCTCCCTTCCTCCCTCCCTCCACAGCTTTTTATATGTTTAAAGACTTTGTATGGTATGTGTGAACTATACAAGTAAAGCCCTCCCCCCTGCCGTGTGCCAATGACACAGTTTAAATCAGTACCATGTGCTATGTGCTCTGTTCTGTTTACCAGACCACAGTAGATACACACCAGTTACCTTAAGGGCCTGATATAAACTCAGAGAAGCAAAGAACATGTTCAGACCCGATCTTCATCTTAGTCCTCGCATAATACAGTTCATTTTGTCTTTGCTGTCTCAGAGGAAGTGGAGAGACAGCATCAAAAATGCTTGTCAGCAGGTATTGGTAAAGTAGCAATATTTCAGATGATGGTGGACTTTTCTGAGGGAAATACCATTTTTAAAGGGAGCTGGAGAGATCATTTTCTTATGTAAGTGGGAGTGCAGGTTCCCCAGCTGGCTTTGGTTCTTAGGTCTCTGCAACTAAAGGGATGTTGCTGCTATGGTCAGGACAAAACTGCTGCAGACCTGCTACCTCCTGTTCTGTCATTCTCCTGCCTTTCTGCAAAGTGAAGTGAAATGAAGTGAAGTAGGGCCAGAGGGAGAGCCTTGCCTCCTTGCCAGCCCCAAGCTGAGCAGCAGAGCTGTGGCCTCCCCACTGCCAGCAGCGCTTGGCTTATTGCAGACAAAGCAAGCTGTTTGAAAAGGTCTCCAAGAGCAAAGTAGTGAGGACTATTGTCACACAATCTCTGCTTAGTGCTGATCATTAGTGCAGTTTTTATATTATTAGAAAAGTGTGCAGTGTTGGTGTTTGAGAACGTAACTCTGTTTGCAGAGTTTCAGAGGTAAAGTGTGTGGGGAGCCTGGCATATGTGGTAGGATTAGGCCATACAAAGTTCAGATACTGCATGTGAGTGTTTTCTGTCTCCCTTTGTACCTCATTTGGGCAGATATTGGAGACAGCAATCCCATTTCTTCTAATTTTCTTCAAAAACTGGGTAAAACAAGATAAAATTTTCTGAGGATGCATGTAGCTCTGCAGTCGATAAGGAGATAAAATTAAAGCTAAACTGTGTTGTGGTTTTCACTGTAAACTCAGTTTTCTGAAAGGGTACGTTATTAATCCCTCACTTTTTTTAGGCTGTCAGATATGTTTAAAGAGCACATATGTACCTCTGGAATACCTTTCACTCCTTTATTTGCCAGTCTGATTTTTTTTTTTTGTTTGTTTGGTTTTGATTTTTTGTCGTGGTTTTAAATAGTGGGAGAAGACAGACTTTTTCAGTTCCCTTTCAAGAGCTGTTGTAGAGTCAGACTTGCCAGGATGTTCTGATCCAAAGCCCTCCGAAGTCCATTAACTGAAACTTTCTTGTATCTCAGTTGTCTTTGGATAAGGCCCCCAGTTAGCGCAGGACAGAGCTTGAGAATACAAGTTCTTGGCTCTTCTAATATGAAGTTGTCCTTACAAACATGTGCTCCACCGTCATGAGACAGATTCACTGTTTGTGATAACACCAGGACTTTGTTGTGTAATATCCATCACTCTTACATCCTGAGCTTTCTGGAAGTCTTCCACTGCATAGTGCAAAGAGAAAGGTGGAAAGGAAGAAGATCTCCATTTGCTGATCTTCTGAAATTGTCAATGTTGTTCACTATGTGCCTTCAGATTTTTCAGCTGATATTTACTCGACAAAGTTGGTACTCTTAATTTGAGGGGCGTGGTCAGCTACTAGGGTAAAATGAGTTTGTGCTTTCTGATAGCATTAGGAGATTAGACTGAGGACTTTAAATGACTTCGACTTTAGAGGAAGTGAGGAGACAATGCAGGATGTGAGCTAGCTGGGGGAAGAAAAGTGAGATGTTTAACTCTGTACCGTGTGGATCTTGGATTCTAATATCTTTTTCACTTAGAGAAATTAAGATTTGGTGGCTGTCTATCAATTTTGTCTTATATTCCCACCACATAATTGCATGTGTGTTATTATAATGAAATGCTTCCGGGCTTGCACTCTAGAGCAAATGTGTACAGTATATGAATAATATAGTTCATGCCTGAATTCTCATTCACATGTATGAGTTCCTCCCTAAACATTGTACAGATGATGCTTGCATAAAAAATTCTTAGAAAAATGAAGAAAAAGGATTACAGACACTACTTGTATTACAAAGAGGTTTAAGAATATTAGTGAGTTCAGTGTGATTTCTTTTTTCGTAAGTTTTTCTGTGAAATAGCAGCCAAAAAATAAAGACCCAAAAAACCACACAACAACAAAAAATTCCTTGAGTTAAAACCTGTAAGTTTTCATGGGAACATGCTTAGTTGGATGAAATGTTCAGAAGAAAATGTTTTCAAGGTCCAAAAGTAGAGAGAAATGCATAGTAAAAATCAGTAAGACAACTCTAGAATGTCCGCTATGTCAAGAAATTCTTCCAGTTATGTTGTAAAATACCTTCTTCCAAATCTTCCTTTTTAGTGTGGAAAATTTGGCCTTTGACCTTTTACAAGTCAGGTGAGCCCCCTGACCAACACAGTGTGGGGGAGGGAGGCTGGTTGGTTTTTGTGGTTTTTTTTTAATAATTTACATGTGAAGGGGACAGAGAGAGGCGAATTCCATAACCGGTTGGTTGTGGAGCTTCTTAGACGTGTAGTTATTGAAATGAGGATTCATTCCTTGGTCTCTTGAATCACTTGCTATTCACGAAAACATTCCTGGGAATATCATTAAATCATTTCATTTTTATATCAAAATAGGATGAAAATATTATTGAAATATCAGTGTTCTTGCTAGTGTAAAACCTTTGCCTGATCAGCTCTACCTTCAAAAGAATTCAGGTTTTTACACTTTCTGACTCAAAAACAGATGAGAATTAAAAAAACAAAATGCATACAAACTGTACTAAGCCAGAATAAAATACAGGCAGAAGTTAATAAGAGACAATTGCTACAGGAAGCAGCAATTTTTCTTTCTTTGGAATTTGGGGTGGAGTTTTGAAATACTTAATTATACCGAGATGTAATGTTTTGTATAAATAAACAGTACTTTCTCCTCTCTTCCCTCTTTCCCCCTAGAGTCACATTCTTTCTTATGTCTTCTAGGGAAGAAGAGAGGAAGGAGGTGAAGAAAACTTCTCAAGGTTAAGATTTTCAGTGAAGAAGTTACTCTCGGTTTATATACCATTATTTTACCCTATATATTGTAGTCTTTGTATAGTTTGGCCTAGCCTGTGTGTAGGGCAAGTAACATTAACAGTCATTTGTGGTTCCTTTACATAGTTATATCATGTTTTGTGTCTAGACAAGATGATCTTGTTACATGTTATCCAACACTTGTGACTGATAAATATATTTTAGACAGCCCACACAGTCTTTGAGAATAGGGCTTCTCAGGTATCTGGGGCTGGGAAAAGAGGTATTTTATCTTTTATTGCAATTTGATAGACTTTCGCACGTGCATACACAGAACAATAAATGCAGAATATTCTCAGCCCCTGACTTCTCACATTCTACAAGAATTCTAGTCTTTCCTAACCTCAGGTCAACCTCAAATTCTAGTTGCTAAGGAGAAGCTCAAGTTACTGCCTGGAATTCGTAGGATGGTGATATAGCTAAATCATTACTCAATTTCATAGGCTATGGGGTAAAACTTATGCCTTAATATGACATCAAGCAGCGGCTAGCTGTCTCGTCAAGGTTCGTTTCTGCAGTAAGACCCCAGCTGATTTTCTTGAGATAGGGACTACAGACAAACCTATGAATAATCTTACATTCTTACATGCCCATGTTAGCATATTAGCAGAGCATCCTACAGTTTTAATGTAGTTAAACCTCAACGGTTAGATAAATATTTCTATCCTCATTTTACAGATGAGAAAATGAAACAAAGGGCTGAAGGCCTATAGCTTCAAAATGTGGTAGGTGACCAATTAGCACTGATTTAAGCTAGTACCTTTGAAGTTTTGGCTTAAAATGCTTTTCTGTAGTCCTATAGCAAGTTTGTTTGTAGATCAAGGTTTTGTGAACTTCCTGGGATGGTAACTTAACTTTTTCCTCTGGTCGACATAGTTTTCCTTTGTATCAGGAGAAAGACAGAATGAACATTAACATAATCCAGAGTCAAACTACTACCCAGAATAAAATCTACTTTGGGACTTCAGCGTGATGATTAATACGCACACTGTTTGTATTTGTTGTAGTAGAAAAGGCTGTGTTTTCCTGTCTAGCACCTTTCTCCCCTGGTAATATTTACTTCTTAATGGAGATCACGATAACTACTGCCCACTTGCTGTTGGTGAAAATATCATAGTATATTTTCTGATATAAATTAGTTTCTCAGAATTTGAAAGTTGTGTTGAAGTGAGATAGACCTGAATACTATGTAAATGCTCAAAACTATTAAAATGATTATTTAATTTAAAAAAAAGTTTTAAACAAATAAAAATCTCCTGGATGCCAATTGCTAAATACAGGAATTATCTGAGCTCTGTCCTGCTTTGCTGTACACTGCTGTCTTTGTATAGAGGGAACATGAGAAATAGTCTTTTTAAAATACTGTATTTCTGACTAAAGGTAAAATTTCAACCTTTTTTTCTCCCAACTCACGTTTTTGACTACAAATAATTCTTCATGTGCTTATATTTTGTTAGGGCTGGAGAAGAAATAGGACAGAAATTAGCATTACTTAAACTAGGACTAGAAGGAAAGCATACCCTCAAATTTCTTGCTTTGTTGCAAGAATGATTTTTTGTTTGTTTGTTTGCCTGCTGATTGTATCTTTAAGGAGCATGCATTCCTATAATGACTGAGAGAAATGTAAATTTTTATTTATACTTTAAGGCAATTTTATGTCCTTAATATTCAGCTATTTGTGTTTTCTTCCATATAGAAATTATGTCTGAATGACCATGGTAAATTATTCCAGTATGTATTCATCTTAGTCTATTTTAGTGCCTTTTTCAAAAGCAAGGAAGAATAAGGTTGCTTTTTCTGGTGTTTCTAAAATATACAACTTGTCTCTTTCAGGCAACTGAAAATCACGTTCAAGTTTAAATAATTATTTGAAATGCCTTACAGTGCAGTCTGGTAAGATGCTGATTGTCCTCAGGGTCAGTTAAATTCTCTAGAATGACCAAGTCCTCAGCAATCATACTGTATGTACAGGATCAGGACCAAAAAATTGTTTTGTTTCCCAGTTGGATATGTGTTAACCATCTTCATAAAAACACAGGAGAGAACACCCATACCCCCAAGACAATGCTGGCAGACTTGGAACTGACAAGGAGAAGGCAGCTCACAGTTACTTGTAAAGGCCATCTTGGCTGCTGTCAGTACAGCTTCAGCTGGGACTTTCTGGAGCCTGCTTCTATAAATATATAACAATTCAATTGTGTAATTGCCATTACCAGTATGAATTAAATTTGTCTATATTTTTATACCGTAGCGTTAGGTCTTAGAATCTTGAACTGGTATAGATTCTTTTGATGAATACCAATCTCTCCAGATCTTGGGAGGCAGATATTAAGTCATCAGAAGCAGATGGAGTATGGAATAAAATAAAAAATGGAAGTCATTTTCAGGAAACTTGTTTTGCTTTTAATCTGATGCTGTTTGTGCTGAATAATTTCCTTTGATCACCTGATCTGCTAAAATCAAATTGGAGTTCTGATTCCATGAACTTTTGAGTCAGACTGTTTGTGCTTGTTAGAAGTCAAGGTGTTGTCAGGGTGTTGTAACTGAAAAGAGTTTGCTGTTGGGGATGAGATGGATGAGATGGGATATCATTGCATGCTACCCGGCCATGTGTTTCCTCCCCTGAACTGTAAGACACTACTGCATTATTTTTGGTGAGCAGTGATTGGAGTCCTGATATCAAAGCATTTAAAGCATAGGCTGGATTCCAACTCATTCAATAGAAAACGTTCTGTAAAGTACATTGGGCCACAGGGCCACCTTAAATGCTTACCATTATTAATAGCTGTTAGTAGCTTATATAAGCTGTCTCTTTCATTTCCTTTAATTCATATAGAATTGTTGTTGCATGCTCTGTTGACAGCTTTGCATGTGTGCTTCACTGGCAGGGACAGGTCAGGAAATACTATTCTTGCACTTAGCAGTGCATACAGGAAGAGTTAAATGGCATGTCTTCAAATGTGTGCACAAAGTGAGGATCTGTGAGAAAAAAGGCAGTGCGCATCCATACAGTGTTGTGTTGGCATGGATTCTGCTAGAGGCAAATTGCCTGTGAAAGACATTGAGTGGTACAAACCAACCTGGGGACGGGGAACGGAAGGGCAGTGTAAGGCCCAGACCCATTGTTACGTGTTAGATGTTTAGAGTAAGTAATGAGGGGTATTCTAGACTCCAGGAGTTGCAGTGCATCAGCTCTGCAGATGTCTTTGGACTGGATAAGGAAAGGAGTCTTCCCCACTGTATTTCTTATCACTACCTCGCCAGGCAGCATGGGTGCTTCAGCATTTTTCTGTGAGAGTAAGGTCTTCTGCAGACAAAAAATACTTGGAACAATAGAGAATTCTGCCCAAGAGTTCTATACAAGGCTTACTCTGGTTCTGATTGAGTTGTGTGGCAGCCTGACCTAATTTTGCAAGCACAAATCCAGACTTGTGTTCAATACAGTTAATCTCCATTTCTTCTTTTCAGATGGACTTAGCAGAGTTTATAACCCTCTTCAGATGTGTGCAGGATCATGTCTTTAGTCACTTCTCGATGCTGATACTGGCATTGTTTCAAATATAATGAATACCTGAGTAAACAACCCTGAAAAAGATACATGTTCAAGATTATATTTATTAGTTTGGCCATTGACCAAATGCCGAAGTACAACTGCTGTCTTAAATAAAGATCAGTCTCTGATAGTCACTAGCTTTAGGCAAACTTTTTCCTGTAAGAGCTTAGAGCAGCCGTGGTTCTTTGGATCATCATATTCACTTGATTGAATACCTAGTGATTTTAATAAGACTGATAGTAAGAGGAAGACTTCTTAGAATCAAGATATTAATTAGACTGTCTTATTTAAGTGGCACATTCTATACACTTAAGAAAAATTGTGCTTCAGACTGAGAGGGTGGAAGGGTAATTTACCCCAAATTCAGCCCTTTGTTGGATTTAGAACAAGTTAAAAGTAGTGTCTTCTACTGGCCAGCAATTAATTTATTTTCTCTCTCCCACAGCCTCATCCATAATAGCAAGCAGGATCTCCTGGTTTTGTCTTTGATTATTTAGTGTCCTAAGGTTTGTCATAGATTTAGACTTTGTGCTGCAACAGCACTCAATAGACGGGGTGACCCCATGTGAAACTGTGCTAGTTTGACTACACTGTGTGATGCATAGCAAGCACCCTAGAATGCTTTTTCTTTCCAGTCATCCTTAGACAAGGGAAGAAAATAATGAAATACTGTCTCCTCTCTCCTTTTCACAACCTATCTGAGAAAGCTGTTTACATGCGGTGTTATCCTGTGGCCCACAGTGCTGCTTTCAGTGTGTCTCAGACGTACTGCAGTATGTATTTTTGGAGCTGACTTTGATCACCTGATCTGTGCAGCTCAGCCTCATTGGAACTATAATTAAACCCTTCTGTTATAAACCAAATACTCTGAAAATAATTTTCTTTACTGCACCTGAGAAGGGAGAGCTCCTGCAACCTTGAATGTTGCGGGTAATCCTATGACTGCCAACACACATACTCCATTACAGAAAGCCTGCAGAACCGTAACTAGAACTCATTGAAAAATTTTCTAGGAAGCTTTTGTCCTCCTCCACATCAACATCTGAATATTTTGTAGAAACATACTGGCCTTTTGCGCCAAGGTTAGATATTCTCTGGAGCAGGACAGAGATCAGTGCTCAGAATTGCGAGTAACACAGATTAAAGCTTTCTCACAGGGACATGGAGATGCAGCTTCAGATGTTTACTTAAAAAAACCCCTCCCCATTGCAAATGCTGTAAGCATTGGGCTACTGCCAATTCTGAGAAAGTCTGTTCACCTTTCCACTCCCCAGCCCCCAAATCTGAAAGGTTTTGTTTTCATTCTACCACAGAGCAAAGAAACAAAGTCTTTTTATAGATATAATTCTGTTTTCTGTTGAGATCAAACAATACCTTTGTCCTGATCCCAGTATACTCTTTTCCCAGGTGACAAGATGTCAGTAGGTGCTTAAAATCCTGCAGTTGTAGGGATTTCTCTTTGAAAGCCCTGAGAAAATGCCACCAGCTTTGTTCTGCATTCACAAAGTCTGAACCATGGTCATGGTGGGAAGGTAAATTGAAACTCTGATTTTCATTTCCACACTTTAATACTATATTCATTCGTATCTGTTAGGTCTGCTCCTGCTATAGCTGATTTGAATTCTAAACAGTGTTAGATGTTTATTTTTGTAAAGCTTTGCCATTCATCTTTAATATAATAATGTAATTTACTCTATTAATGCCAGCTGCTACATTTGGCACAGGTCACCTGGAGTGTTTGGAACACTACATTAATTTTTCCTTCAACCTATTAGCCAATTCTAAAAATCTGCGGAAGTCAGAGCACTCCACTGCCACAGTCAGGGAAGGGATTTTTTTGTCCACGTTACTGAGTGCTGCCTTACATTGACAGAAGAAAAAATCCCGTGGGAGATGGACTTTAATTTTGCTGGGACTTATTTATTTATTTGTTTATTTTCTCCAGAGCTGTCCTTGGCAACTCCAGTGTGGCCCCAGGTAACACTTTTTGAGGGGTTTATGCACAGCATGGAGGATTTGTCTCACCTAAAGTCTGCTGAGAACACTGGATCTAATTGGCTCATGGAAGCTTGGAAACTAAACTTAATGTCTTACAAGTATGTAATAAGTGTCAATCACAGCTGATCTCAACAGGACCATCATTTTAATCCTCTTTATGAGACTTTTTGATATCCAGCTCTTGGTCTCAGAGCCTTTTTGTGACAGTCCCTTGATTTGTTCTCTGTCGTACAGGATTGCGTGGTTATGGGGACATCTCTGCATCACGATTTTCTGGAGTGGCCACTTGGATTTCACAAAGCGTAACAGCTGCTGCCTTGAAGAGGATGCTTTTCAGTGGGTTGGTGCCCACCACTTCTCCTCTTTTGTATGTGAGATCTTCTAGGATGGGTTTTTACTGTGAAGGTGAGAGTTTGAAATGTTTTGGGTTTCCATTCTGTGTCAAACTTGGCTTAACACCTCCCACCCCGGTCTCACAGAAACCAGGGACAAGATTCGGAATGTCATAGAGGTTTGTACAAGTTAGGGCTAGTTCACTCTGAGGCAGCAGAACAGAAAAAAAATGGAACAGGAGTAATGGCCTTGTTGCCTTTGGTGGCGTGGCGACCTGGTTCAGGAACGGCATGGCGACCTACCCCCCGGCCGCTCGGGCCATCAGCTCGCAGACACCAATGTGGTGGACGGCAAATGGCGTTTATTGACGGGTAGCACAGTATTATATAGCTTAGGTTTACAGCGTCACTTCCGTCTGCTTACACCT